>Ga0063234_109_pt1 | contig 78689 bp, 86 predicted proteins | sample YelNatPoosite3B9_FD_62394 | JGI IMG/M metagenome (GOLD analysis project Ga0063234, IMG submission 62394) | Hot spring thermophilic microbial communities from Obsidian Pool, Yellowstone National Park, USA - site 3 B9 (version 2) (version 2) | ecosystem: Environmental > Aquatic > Thermal springs > Hot...
CTAGCACGAAATCATGAAGAACCTGAAAAAGAATAGTAGAATATATAAAAAACAAAAAAGCAAGTCTTTTTAAAGACTTGCTTTTATTTTTAAAATTGGTGGGCCCTTAGGGATTCGAACCCCAGACCAACCGGTTATGAGCCGGCCGCTCTACCAGCTGAGCTAAAGGCCCTTAATAAAATTGGCTCCCCGGGTAGGATTCGAACCTACGACCCTCCGGTTAACAGCCGGATGCTCCACCGCTGAGCTACCGAGGAACCTCTCTTTCTTTTTGTCTTCGGCGTCTTCTGTTTCCCGCCGTCGACATTATTTATTATACTTATAAAAGATTTTTTGTCAATATCCTTTTTAAAAAATTTTTGTTGTAATATTTTGGAAAGCATTCCCTACAAAACTCTTATTTTTCTTTCTTTCTTCTTCAAAAACGGGTATAATTAAATAACAAACGTAACAAAGCATTTAAAAAAGATTTGTTATTTCAGCAAGGTGAGTCGTATGATAAGATGTGCAAAGTTTTCTGACCTTCCCCAGATAGCACAAATTTTCAGAGAAGCTTTTTCTGATAGCATTGAGTTCTACTTTGAGAATAGAATCAAAAACTCTGCCATAGAAGACATATTCAAAGTTGTGCTCATTGCAGAACCTCATGGTTTCTTGGTCTATGAAGATGAAGAAAATAAAAAGATTGCAGGGTATATATGTGTTGTCAGAGACATCAAAAAGGTATGGATAGCTGCAATCTTGACCCTTTCGTTTTTAAAGTGGACTATCAAATGGCTTTTGGGCCTGTACGGTTTTGGCATAAGAGCTATATGGAAAATACTTTCTAACAAGCTTGACTTTTTCAGATTTCAAACACGATATGCAAGCGAAGTCTCTGCACAAATTCTTTCTATTGGAACGCTAAAAAGCTACAGAGGAAAAAGTATTGGAACAAAACTTGTTGAAGCAGGACTTGAATTTTTAAAATCAAAAGGAGTAAAAGAAGTAAAATTAGAGGTGCGACCAGATAATCTACCTGCTATAAAACTATACAAAAAATTTGGATTCTATCAAATTGGAATGTCTCAAGACCCTCAAGGTAAATGGATTGTTATGAAAAAAAATTTCTAAAAATCAAAAAGGGCAGCCTTTTAAAACTGCAGGTCTGCCCTTTAAACAAAGGTTCTTACATCGAGACCATCTGGATATTGCTCTGAATTGTTTGAACATCCCTTTGTGCCTTTGTAATATCTTCTTGTTTTGCCATCTCAACAGGGTACCAGCCCTTTTGCGAGAGGAAATCAAAAATCTGTTTTTGATGGTCAAATACCCTGTTTAAAACTGACATAGCTTCTCTTCTGAGGGCATTGTTTGTGCTCTCTAAAACTAAGTTTGTCAAAGCTGTTGCCTGAAGCTTTAAAGAGTTCAAAAGTGAAAAAGCAATATCTCTGTCTGAAAGTGTCTTCATGGCTATCACCCCTTTTTTAGGTTATTGAATGCTTGGATTTTCAATAAATCTTGACAGGATGTTTATGTCACTTTTGTAGTGGTTTACACACTGCTGGCATAGGTTCTTTAAAGATACATCTGTAATCTGATCAGAAACTCCTGCAATAAAGTTGATAGAATTTTGCATCATCTTGATATTGTCTTCTAAAAACATGAGCTCTTTTGAGGTAATGTTAGCCACTTTCTTCAAACCTCCCTTTTTTGAAGTTTTAATCTTGGTGTTTCAAAAGCTACACAAATTATTTTTTTATTTTTAAACTGCTTTTATTCAAATAAATAAAAACCCATTTTTCTTAGCAAATATGGTGTAATCTTGTTGGTTACAGGAAGCTTATTTTTCTTCTGGTATAAATTTACTGCATATTCAAGTGCTGCTCCATACTTGCCATCGATGCTCCCTGAATAAAATCCGAGTTTTTTGAGCCTTCTTTGAACTGCCATAACATCCTCTCCAGTATCACCCGGGTAGATTGTTCTAAAACCATTTCTAAACTCTCCATATATGCCTTCTGAAATTACTACTGTAGTTCCAACAGAAATATATGAAAACAGTTCTTTCACATCCTTGTTGAGCATTCTAACACAGCCTTTGCTCACATGAGCCCCTATATAATTTTCATATATCGTTCCATGAATGCCATATTTGCCATATACAACATTTAGCCCCATCCACCTTCCTCCAAACCCTTCACCCCAGTAGTCTTTTGATATTATCTTAAATGTGCCAACTGGAGTAGGAGTTGAAGGCTTGCCTGGTGAAATTGGATATGACTTGTATAAAATCCCTTCTTTAAATACATATAGCCTACTGTCATCAATTGAGACATATATAAGATACGAATTCTTGTTGTGGTTTGATATACCCGAGATGGCTATTAAAGGTATTAAAATAACAAAAATTGAGAGTACAACCTTGAGTGGACTTTTTCTTTTCATTTTTACAATTTAAATCTTAGCACTTCAATAGATATAGTTTATGCAAAAGACAGAAATTTTATTAAAAAATTGAAGGCGGGGATTGAAAATCTGCTTTTCCCCACCTCTGAAATTCAAAATTAATTAACAAATACATTCAGATTGCTCTTCTTTATCCGAAAGTCTTACAATCCTGTTTTCATCATCCACAAACACAATCTTTGGCTTGTGATTATAATACTCTTCCATGGTGAGAAGACAGTATGCCATTATAATTATCTTATCGCCCACCTGCACAAGACGTGCTGCTGCTCCGTTTAGGCAAATAGTTCCGCTGCCTTTTTCACCCTTTATTACATAAGTTTCAAATCTCTCGCCGTTGTTTATATTCACAACTTGCACCTTTTCATTTTCATATATTCCGGCTGCTTTCATCAACTCCTCATCAATCGTGATGCTACCAACATAGTTTAGATTTGCCTCTGTAACGGTTGCTCTGTGAATCTTAGACTTTAAAACCTCAATGAACATCTTTGCTATTTCGCCTCCACCACAATGTTGTCTATAAGTCTTGCTTTTCCAACAAAAACAGCAAGAGCTATGAGAACCTTTCCTTCAACCTTTGAGATTACTTCAAAATTATCACTATTTACAAATTCAATGTAATCAATCTTTGTATATTTTTCTCTTAAAATCATCTCTTCCATTGCCTTTTTTATAACTGATACCTCTTTTTCTCCTTTTTCAATCATCTCTTTTGCCAAATTCAAAGCCCTGTACAAAACGGTTGCAGATTTTCTTTCCTCTTCAGAAAGATATACATTTCTCGAGCTCATTGCAAGCCCATCTTGCTCACGGACAATCGGACAGGGAACTATCTCAACGTCAAGATTTAGGTCTTTTACCATCTGCTTTATGACAGCAAGCTGCTGAGCATCCTTTTGCCCAAAGTAAGCTCTGTCCGGATTTACAATGTTAAACAGCTTTAATACGACTGTTGCAACACCATCAAAATGACCCGGCCTTGATTTGCCGCACATCATTTCTGTTATCTTCTTCACTGACACAACTGTTTTAAAATCTTCGGGATACATCTCTTCTACCGACGGATAAAATATATAGTCAACACCCTCTTTTCCGGCAAGGGTTTTGTCCCTCTCAAAGTCGCGCGGGTATCTCTCATAATCCTCATTGGGTCCAAATTGAATAGGATTTACAAATATGCTCATAATGGTAATATCGTTTTGCTGTTTAGAAAGCCTTACCAAGCTCAAATGTCCTTCATGCAGATACCCCATTGTTGGAACAAAACCAATTGATTTGCCTTCTTTTTTAAGTCTTTTTACAATATCTTTCATCTCCTGAATCCTCTCCACAACAACCATCAGTAACTGTGCTCCTTTCCTGGAAATTCTCCTTTTTTAACCTCTTCAATGTACCTTGTCACAGCATCTTTGATTATATTCCCTACTTCAGCATATCTTTTTACAAACTTTGGCTTGAAATCTTCATACATGCCAAGCATGTCATAACACACAAGCACCTGACCATCACAGTATGGTCCTGCACCTATCCCAATTACAGGTACTTTTACACTCTCTTGAACCTGTTTTGCAACATTAGCTGGCACTTTTTCAAGCACAATTGCAAATATCCCAGCTTTCTCAAGTTTTTTAGCATCTTCCACAAGTTTTTTTGCTTCAGCTTCCTCCTTTGCGCGAAGGTCATAGCCTCCAAAGATGTTGACAGACTGGGGTGTAAGCCCCAAATGTCCCATAACAGGTATCTGGGCTTTGATAACAGCCTCTATCTTATCATATACATCGTCGCAGCCTTCCATCTTGACCGCATAAGCACCTGCACGAATTAACCTTCCTGCGTTTTTCACAGCATCTTCTATTGTGGTGTGGTATGACAAAAACGGCATGTCAGCGACAACCATTGAATACTTTGCACCTCGGCTAACAGCTCTGACATGGTGCTCCATATCATCCATTGTAACCGGAATTGTAGAGTCATAGCCAAGGATCACCATACCAAGCGAATCGCCAACAAGCAGGATATCTACAGAGCAGCTGTCAAATATCTTTGCAAAGGTGTAGTCGTAAGCAGTAAGCATGGTTATTTTCTCGCCTTTTTGTTTTTTTTCAAGCAGCGTCTTGGTTGTCACCTTGTTCATTTTTTTCACCACCTTACAGAATTTATAAATTGTTGAAGTTTTTCATAGACATCCTTATCGCTCTTCTCAAATATTAGATCTGCCGCAAGTTTTAAAAGTTCTAAAAAAGCAGTCTTCTTTTCATCCGGCAAAGCATTGTAGTGTTTTTGAAGTGTCAAAACATCGCCTCTTGCGGCAGGTCCTGTCAAACAGTTAAGCCTATCCTTTAAAAAATTTTCAAGTGATGCAGAAGAAAGAGACTTTATTATGGAAAAAATAACCTCATCTTCAAGTCCGATTTTTTTATAAAGCAAATACGAAAAGTTCAAAAGTGCCACAAGGTAATTTGAAGCAACTGTTGCTGCAAGATGATAAACTACTTTGTCCTCTTTTTTGAGCTCTATATATTTATTCCCTATTTTCTGCAAAATTATCTTGGCAATCTTTTTACCTTCATCATCGCCTTCTAAAGAAAACACCGCCTTTTTTAAAATCTGGACATCTTCAGGCTGCCCTCTCAGAGTCTGAATAGGATGAAGAGAAAATTTTCCTCTGCATTCGGTTTTAATAGCATCAGACGTCAGCGCACCTGACAAGTGTCCGAGCACCTTTTGGGACAAATGTGGCGAATAAAGATTTTTAGAAACTTCTTCTATAAATGTATCAGAAATGGCTATAAAAAGCACATCAGAAGCCTCTACGAGTTTTTCAGGACTCTTAAATGCATGCGTTTTTGTCATGGAAGAAGCTTTTATGGCTTTTTCATATGTTCTGTTATAAAACCCTGTAATCTCAAGCCCATGCTCTTTAAAATAAAGCGCAAGAGAAATTCCGGCTTTAGATGCCCCATAAAAGCCTATTTTCACTTCAATATACCTCCATATAAAAACTAAAAAAGGCAGAACAGAGTCTGCCTTTTCTTTGCTTGAAAAAATTCTGTTTTCCAAGCTCATATGCAGTCCCTGTTCTTCAAAAATCAGGGCAGCGTTTTAATATTTTCAGTTTTAAATTTTTAAATATTAAGAATCTTAAAAGTATGGCTCGACAATCTTGTCGATGCCATCTTTTCATAATTAATTATACCACAACTTAGCAAAAAATATAGTGTTATTTTTTATATTTGAAAGGGTATTAATATGATTGAAAATCAAAATTTATAAATGAGAGGTGCAGTCCAAATGAAAAGTGAAAAAATCCTTGAAATGTTAAATGAACAGTTAAACAGAGAACTATTCTCGGCATACTTTTATACAGCAATGGAAGCATATTTTGCTTCACAAAATTTAGATGGTTTTGCTCACTTTTTTATGGTCCAAACAAAAGAAGAGCTTGACCATGCAAGATTGATATTTGACTATATAAACAAAATAGGTGGAAGAGTAATTTTAAAAGAGTTAAAACAGCCAAAAATAGATTATTCTTCGCCTACAGAAGTTTTTGAACTTGCACTTTCACATGAACAGTTTATAACCTCATCCATCCATGAGATTGCAAAGGCAGCTTTAGAGGAAAAAGACCTTACTACACACAATTTTTTGCAATGGTTTATAAATGAACAAGCTGAGGAAGAAGAAACAATGGACAAAATTTTAAGAAAGCTGAAATTCATAAAAGAAGACCCAAGCGGGCTTCTGTTTTTGGACAAAGAACTTTCAACAAGAGTGTACACACCGCCATCTATTCTGCAGGAAAATTAGGAGGCATCCAGTTTTTAGCCCTATTGATTTTAAAGTCCTTTTGCACTATACTATATTAGGCAATAAAAATTTTAGGTGAAGGTGACCAAAAAGATGTTTTATACATTTATTTGCAACAGCTGTCAAGAAGTTTTTGAAATAAAAGCGTCAATTTCAGAAATCTCAAATGGCCTTAAAGTCGTCTGTCCAAAATGTGCTTCAAGTGACGTCACAAGAGATTACTCAAAAATAAACATTGGAACATCTGCAGGAAGTGGTGCAAAAAGTAGCAGTTGTAGTACATGCTCAGGCTCAAAAGGTTGTTGTGGAAGCTAAAAATAATTTTGAGCTTTTTTTAAAAACAGCTGGTATAATAAAAAATGGCACGTGGTGAAGACATATCTACCACCTAATTTATTGCAGAACAAGGAATGAAAAGCCACTTTCTTTAATAAGTTTTAAAGAAGTGAAGTAGAAAATTGAAATATATGGGAGGAGACCAGAATTTTTGAATCTATGAATTTTTCAAATGGTGTCCTCCCATTCATTCCCTTGCCACTATGAGGTCTAAAAAAGTTCCACGTATCTTGCCATCTCTGAGCTCGTTGAATAAAGTCATCTTTGTTTTTACATCTCTCAGCATGAATCATTAAAAAATATTCGTCATCTGCTTCTTTGGTGAATTTTCAATTACTCCCATCAAGTGTTTTGCTTTTGGTGGGATAGGATTTAGTTCTACACCCAAAATAGAAAACATCTCATTCCACTCCTTTAGCTTTCTTTCACTTCCTCCGCAAAATTCTTCTCCATTGTCCAATCGGATTTTTATTGGGTTTCTTACATTATGTGTTCTTAACCATAAAGCAACCAAGGATATAAACATAAATCCAAAAGCAAATGAAAGCTCATAGGAAGTAGGCTGTAAATCTTGCTCTTGTTGCAATATCTATCATGTTCCACTCATAGCAAGGTAAATTGTATTTTTTCATATGTTCGTATACTTCTTTTGGGAGGCTGTCTTTGTCTAAAAGGTGTTTTGTATCAAGTTGAAACTCAGAAAAAGGAATGAGGGCTTCATAATCATACAAACTTATTTCACCCTTTTTTGTCTTTCTTGTTTTTCTTGGTATGGCGTTTTTTTTGAGAATAGACTTTATTGTATTTTCGCTTATTTTAATACCATATTTTCTGAGCAGGTAAAGAGATAAACGTCTGTATTCTAAAGCCAGTTCTTTTAGATTCTTTGATTATGAGATTTTCAAGTTCAGAAGAAAGTTTTCTGGGGCAAGTTTTAGGTTTTCTTGATTTGTCCTCAAGGGGACCATATATTGCTCTTCTTACAGTATGCCTTGATACACCTAATATTTTAGCAGTTTTTGATACGTTTTTGTTATTTGCTTCAAAGACTTTTCGGACTAATTCTCTTGCTTTTTCGGGAGATATTTTTCTTATTTCGTGATATGATATAATATTCATAGTAGGCTGCCCTCCCATCCTGGTAGTTTTTTGATTTTTCTTTTGAATGGAAGATTACACTTTTTAATTATATTCATGTCAGGAGGGAGGCAGCCTCAATTCTTTTTATGAGTTTCTCCTCACTATTTTCGCACATTTTTTCGCTGTGGTAAATATCTTTACACCTATTCGAGCGCAAATTTGAAAAATGTATTGACAAATTCAAAAGAGCTCTTTATAATATATAATGCAAAGTCAATGAGGTGCCGAGATGGTGGAATTGGCAGACACGCTACTTTGAGGGGGTAGTGGGCGTTATGCCCGTGCGAGTTCGAGTCTCGCTCTCGGCACCAATTAAAAAAGCAAATAAGGCCCTATAAAAAGGGCTTTATTTTTTATTCAACAATTGAAAAATGTATGGCATGCGCGCCCATAGCTCAATTGGATAGAGCATCAGACTACGGATCTGAGGGTTGGGGGTTCGAGTCCTCCTGGGCGCGCCATTTATTTTCAAGGGTTTTGAGGTTTGGAATAATATCGGGCAGGTTGTTATAACACCTCTTTGATTTGAGCAAAGTCTATTATAAGGTCTTCAAAAATACCAACCTTGACCTTGTCATTGAAGGTGTATAGTTCTGGTGGCAGGTAATCTTCGGTATCTTTGAGTCTGTATACTAAAATTGTTTGATTGTTAGGGTTAACAATCAAATATTCTTTGACTTTATACTGATTATACAGGTTCAGCTTTCTTACATAGTCGTGAGATGGATTATATTCAGATACAACCTCAATTATCATCTCAGGAGCTCCAACACAGCCTTTATCAGTGAGTTTTTTCTTATCGCATATGATTGATATATCAGGCTGGACAACGTTGATTGCCTGTTTTTCATCCTGTCCTTCCTCAACAAGAACAACATCAAATGGAGCTGTATATACTTTGCAGGGTTTGTTGTTTTGCTTAATATAATTCCCAATGATTAGTGTAAGTTCAAAAATAATTTCTTGGTGCACTCTTGAAGGTGCATGGCTTATATCATAGATGACACCATCAATTAGCTCTACTCTTGCGTTTTGTGGAAACCCAAGATAGTCTGCATAAGTGTAAACCTTAGATATTCTTTCTTCTATCTAAATCACCTTCTTTGTTGTATTCTTTCGAGTTTGCGTAATAAACTGTACTGGTAAAATAAATCTAATAAACTTACTAAATTTTTTAACAAATCAAATACAAGAGTCTCTAAAGAACCTACCAAATCATCTGAAACTTCAAGTCTTTGTCTAATTAATTCAATATATTTCCTAAATTTTTGAATCTCTAATGAGCTTTGTAAATCTAACAAGTTGACAAGGTATTCCAATAATAATGTTTCCTTTTTGTACATTATACTACTAAATAAATATAAGTGAAACTTTTTTGTCGATTTCTCAAATTTGAAGAGTTATGACAAAGTAAAGCTAATAACGAAACATTAATATCATTAAATTAAAATTTCAAATTCAAATATAGTACAACAATAAAGGGGCTCGTTATGAGACACATAACAAGCCCCTGATGGTTATTTTTGAAATTGTTGTAATCCTTACAAGCCTAAATATGCCAAATACTTTTTAGTGTTATTTATCATCTCATCAAAAAGCTGCTCAGCTTTGTTCTGCGGTAGTCTTTCAACTGCAGGGTCATTTAAGAATGCTCTTTTTGCAAGGTTCAAGTCCTTTTCTAAAGCAGCTTTAACTATAAGTTCTTGATTGCTGATATGCCTTGTCATTATGCTTGCCAAATCTGAAGGTAGCTTTCCTGCATAGACAGGTCTGACGTCATCATGGGTAAACACTGCATTTGTCTCAACTATAGCTCCTATTGGAAGATTTGGTATTTGACCCATATTTGGTAAATTCACGTTTGTCACCAACGTATCCAAACCTAAAATAGCTTTCATCTGCATAACTCCCTCTTCTCCAGAAGGATTCAATGGAACTTCTTTTTGGTCAGATGCGTATTCTTTGCTAAGTTTAATCAATTCTTCTCTGTGTTTAATTCGCCATTCGACAGGTGTCAAGTTGAATTTCCATTTATAAACTGTCTCTTTGTCTCTAAGATAAATGTATGGGACAAATTCAGCCAAGTGTCTATCACCTGCTGCAGCAATAAGTCCAAAGCGTTTAAATAAGTCAAACTTCACTCTATTTGCAGAAGCAAAATAATCTTTTTCCCACAATCCTTTTGTTTTTTCAAAACCTTCTTCATAATATTTGTGCACAAATTCCTTGTAAAGAGGGAATAAATCATGAGTTTTATATGATGCTTTATCAAACCACGTAAAATGATTTATACCAAGAACATTTACCTTGATTTCTCTTCTTGAGATTTCTCTTTCTTCTCCTAAAAATTCTTTTACAACTTCGGTCAAAAGCTTCTGGGTACCAAAAACTTCATGACAGCAGCCAAAAGCTTTTATTTTAGGAAATACTTCATATAGGGCTTTTAAGCATATAGCCATTGGATTTGTGTAATTGATAACCCAAGCATCTGGACAATTTCTCTTTATAGCTTCTGCAAATTCAACATACATAGGAACAGTCCTAAGTCCTCTGATAAGACCTCCTGGACCTGTTGTGTCACCTACAGACTGGTATATACCATATTTCTCAGGAGCATGGACATCCGAATACATCTCTTCAAATGTCCCAGGCAAAATCGAAATGATAATAAAATCTGCACCATATAAAGCTTCATCTAAGCTCTCTACAGCAACATATTTCCACTTCCCCACTATCTCAGGTTTGCTTGAAAGCTTATTGCCTATTACTTCATTTGTCTTAGCAGCTTCAAAATCAATATCATAAAGTCTAACAGTACCACTCAAGTCTTTTTCTAACGCTAAATCAGTCATCAACCTCCATGCCCAGCCGCGTGAACCCCCACCAATGTATGCTATATTGATTTGTTTCTGTTGTTCTGATGTGGTATTCAACATTACTCCCTCCTATAATAATTGTGAATTTCAAATAAATTATATCACAAATCTCACTCAAAACCAAACCATTATTATCTTTAACTTTCATTTATACCCAGCATATCTGGTTTTTTCTTTGACTTTTCAAAAGTGTATCCTAAAAAGATATTGACAATTCTACATCTCTTCCCTTATAATAAATTAGGTGTAGGGGCGTAGCTCAATTGGCAGAGTAGCGGTCTCCAAAACCGTCGGCTGGGGGTTCGAGTCCCTCCGCCCCTGCCATGTTTTGAGACAACTGAATTTGCAGCGTGGAAAAAAGTAGCAGTGAAAATACAACCGACGGTCTCCCCTAATTAGCAAAAAGTGAAAGGGGAGACTTTTTTGATGTCCAGAAAAGGAAAAACTAAGAACACCGACACATCTACACTGTTGCTAAAAGACGTGATTGACCTTTTCATTAGTTTTAAGCAAGCTGAAGGTTTGCGTGAAAGAACGCTTCAGGATTACTTCTACACTTTCAAGGAATTCAGCAAGTACATTGATTTTCACAAACAAATAGATGAACACGCCCTAAAGTTAGCTGTGATTGAATTCTTAAAATCCAAAGCAAACAAGCAACCTGCAACCTATAACCGTCCCTATTCGAATCTTCACACATTTTTTGAATGGTGCAAAAGAAACAACTTCCTATCAAAAAACCCAATCAAAGTATTGGGACTTAAAAAGAAAAGAGATGATGGCAAATTGAAACATGTTGAAGAAGAAGCCATAAAAAAGCTTCTATCTGTAATTGACGTCAAGACATACGCAGGGCTAAGAGATTATGCGTTAATTTTGCTAACTTTAGACACTGGCATAAGACCCAAAGAGGCTTTTGCTTTAACTTTTGAGGACATAGATTTTGAACGACTTACCGTTACCATTAGGAAAGAGTATTCGAAAACCAACAAAGAGAGGATTCTCCCTATCTCTCCGCAGACTGCCCAAACCCTTAAGGCTTTGTTTGAAGTCACACCAAAAGATTGGGACAACAAAGTTTTCCACACTGTTGAAGGCAATGAAATGACAATCAACAGATGGGAAAAAAGGCTAAGTGAATACAGCAAAAAGATAGGCTGCAAAATCACTCCCTATCAGTTAAGGCACACATTTGCCATAATGTTTTTAAGAAATGGCGACAATGTTTTCGCACTTCAGTACGAAATGGGACATGAAGACATCAGTACCACCAAAAGATATTTGCAATTAACCCAGCAGGATATAAGACAGCAACATATGGTAGCAAGCCCAGTAAACAACTTTGTGAAGAGAACAACCAAGGTGAAAAGATTGATAAACCTTATCAAGAGTTGACAAGATAAGCCTTGTCCTAATCGATTAGGGCAAGGCTTATTCATTTATTTTTTTTAACCATCTTCTGATTTGTTCAATTGGTCGACCTGTTAATAGTGCTATCTCTTCTATTGTTTTCCCTTGCTTATACATTTCGAAAATTTTAGATCTGTTTTTAGTGTAATCATATTTTTTACAATGTTTTCCTGTAGGCATAGTTTTTGTTTTAAATCTATTTCCCTCTTGAACTATTATTGAAATTTCCTCTGGACAATAATATTGATTTTCTTTTGTTGGAACAAAATACTCTCCACAATACAAACACCGTCTTAAACTTCTTTTTTTTAAAAAATCGTTATTAAGTTGCAAATATAAAGCAGTTAACAAATCGTCTACAAAAATAAATTCGTTAATTTCACCAATATCCGCATTTATCAAATTCCGCATAGTCACATTTCCTGTTATTTTTTCGTTTACATTTTCCATTAAAACATATTTTAAAATTTGAATTTTCCCATTTCGTTTTAGCCAATCTTCAAAAACTGTGTCTTCCCCTATAAGTTTTTGGAAATAAGATTTCTGTATACGTTTTACGTGGTATTTTCCCCTTACTATTGAACAAAATTTTTTGTATTTTCCTTCGTTTTGCAAAAAAACATTTTTTAATAGTTCCTGTGTTTTTTCGTCAAATGTTTTCTCAAATTCACATGGATAAACCCATTTGGGCAACATTTCAGAAGGTAGCCAAATGTCTATTAAGTCTTCCCCTATTTGCACTATTTTGTCAACTTCAAATTCATCATATTGTTGAATTATTTCTAACAATTTTATGTTGATAAACATTTGAAAAATTTCTTCTTGCCATTCTTCGTAAGCACATCCTACTAAAATATTATTGACGCTATACGACTTTATACCATTATTATTTGTTGTTTTCTTAAAAAAAAAGTGATTTTTAACGCAACCATAAGAATTTGCAAACTCCAAAATTTTGTCTTTTGATGGGGTTAAACTTGCAAATTTTTTATAAAGTGTAGGGAATTGTTGCCATACATTAATTTGCATTCCATAATTAGATTTTGCAATTAATATAGGGTATTTAATCTCAATTTTTATTGTGGGACCGAATATCCATTCAGCAGTTTGTCCTATTTTTCCTATATAACACATACCGAATTTTTCGCAATATCCCCATGATAAATTTTTGAAATATAGAGAAGCAAGCATATCGTCTATTTCTAAACCATCGTCTACCCATTCATACCCTTCTGAACACACAAAAGTAACACAGTTGTGAACATTTTCAAATTGCATTAAGTCATTCCTCACTTTCTTTTATGACTTTAAAATGACTTTTAAAGATATTGTTTTTGTTTAAAAGTTATTTTAAACTAAAAAGTAAAGACTGTCAAGTAAAACTTTTAAAAATTGGGAGGTAATAATGATGACGAAATTAGAACAGTTGAGAAAAGAAAGAAATCTGTCCCAAAGCAAGCTGGGGCTTGCGATTGGGATAAATCCCAACCTAATTTCCCAAATAGAAAGGGGTTGGCGAAAACCTTATCCCAAATTGTTGCAGTCTTTGGCAGCGTATTTTGGTGTGCCCATAGAGGAGATAGCCAACCCAGATGGCACATTAAAGGAGGTGGACAGCAAAACGGCATAAAAAAAGCGGCTTGAAGCCACCTAAATGGACAAGTCATTGATACCCCTTTTGATTTTGATTATAACGCAACTAAAAGTCAAATGTTTTCTGAAAATTGCAATGAGTTTTCAAAACGAAAGGAGGAATTCTCATGGTTTTCAAAGTTTACAACAAATGTTTAGGACGTGAGGTCACAGCAGGGCATTACAGTCCAACGACAAAAGTCTTTTACAAAGCGGTCTCTACTCACAGCAAGTTACTTGTCCTAAATGCGTATGGAATCGAAAAAAGCATCATTGAAGAACTCAGGACAAGAGGTTGCAAGCTAATACGGATTGAGGAAATCAATACAGGAAATATATTTGAAATTGACTTTGACAAGTTTATCGAAAAAGCTATTTTGCGAACATTTGGCAATTCCACAGAACAGTATTATTTGCCACTCAAATACTTCACAAAAGTAGAGGCTGCCTCATAGATTCACATCATCGCTGCCCTATTCGGTCATCGGTAGGGCGGCTTGATGGATTAGAAAGCTATCGACCAAAACCAATTGGGAGGTGTTTGTAATGCAAATGCAAGAAATTGTCAAAGAAATTAAAAGCAAAATCGACATTGTTGATTACATTGGCAAATACTTGCAGTTAGAGAAAGAAGGTAGCAGCTACAAAGCTTTGTGCCCTTTCCATCCTGATAAAAACCCATCATTCTACATCAAGCCCAGCGAACAGTTTTTCAAGTGTTTTGGTTGCGATACCAAAGGCGACGTTATTACGTTTGCGATGAAATACCACAATGTAGACTTCAAGGAGGCGGTAAAAATGCTGGCTGACGAAATAGGCTTGTCTATTGGCAGCAAGCAGACAGAAGAAAACACGCAAGTAGAAAAGCTTTCTCTTGAAAAGATTGTAGCATACGTGGAGACATGTTATCAATATGCAAACCTGACAAATTACTTTACAGACAGGGGAATTTCCCTTCACCTAATTGACAAATACAAGATAGGCTTTGATATTGAAAACAACGCAATTGTACTTCCCATCTTCCAAGGTGGGCAGATAATAAGCTATGTGCGTCGCAATCTTGATGATAACAAGCCACGCTATGAAATTCCTAAAGGCAGCAATGCAATACCATTCAATGTTGACTTATTGAAAGATGAACAGCAAACTAATGTCTTCATTACTGAAGGTATATTCGACGCACTAACAATTGAAGCAGCAATAGGACAATCTGCAATAGCTTTGAATGGGTGTGAAAACCAAAAAGAGTTTTTGCAAGTGCTTAACCAAATCAAGCCCAAAGACAAGAAATTTTACATCCTGTTTGACAACGACGAGGCAGGCAGCAAAGCTGCAAAACAGCTTTTTGATAAGATGAAAAACCAGTATGAAGTGGCTATTTGCAAATGGGAAGGGGTACCTTACAAAGACATCAACGAGTTTTGGCAAAATTCTCAATCAGAATGCATTAACTTTTTGTTGTGGCAGTTAAAGACGGCTTTTTATCCCTATGCACTCATTAATTTTGCTGCCCAGTATGTTGATTTTATTAAGTCTGATAAATTCAAAGCCATTTCTACAGGGTTCAAGCAATTGGATGCTGTGCTAAATGGTGGCTTTATAGCAGGAAACCTGTATGTCTTTGGTGCAAAGCCAAGCGTCGGTAAAACAACATTCTTGTTGCAGCTTATAGACAACTTCTTGCAGCAAGGTTATGAATGCGTCTTCCTATCGGCTGAAATGCCCAAAGAAGAGATTTTGACAAGAATTTTTTGCCGTGAATATGGTCTTAAAAAGGCAAACGTCAAAGTACCTGCATTCGATTTTTACCGCAAACTTAGGACAAGGACAGCGACCAAAGAGGAAATGCAAGAGTTTATGTATATTGTGCAAGACTACATCAAACGTTATGCTTTTGCACTTCACATTTTAGAAAGCCAAGGACTTGATGAGGTCTATTATGTCCTTGACCGCTTGCAAAAGCCTATTCTGTTTGTTGATTACTTACAGCTTCTTCAACCAGCAAAAACATATCAAAGTGACAAGCAAAGAGTTGACCTAATAATGCAAGAATTGTTTGAGATTAAAAACAAGTTTTTAATCCCAGTTGTTGCTATTAGCAGCTTGAACAGAGAAAACTATGACAAAGACGACATGACAGCATTCAAGGAATCTGGGTCTATTGAATATGGCACAGCAGCAGCGTTTTTAATGCAAAGAGACCACGACCGAGTTGTCCACGATGACTACAAAGGAAACGGCTATACAATTTACTTCAAATGTGTCAAGAACAGATATGGTAGCATAGGAGACGATATCACAATGCGATTTTGGGGCGGGATTTACTTGTTTGAGGAGGTTGAAAGCAATGAAAGAAAGCCAAGCTTTGACAAGTAAGTTTATAGCAGAGATTAACCTTGCAATCAATCCAATTGTACCTTTTAGAGGAACAGCGACTTTGCAAAATAGCAAAGTCTTCTGGGAAAGCAAAACAAAAGAAGGCGGTATTATAAAAGGCATGAGTACACGTGCCCTAACAGAATTTGACCGAGAAATTTACTTCGCTATTCTCACCTATAAGGTCGAGAATGGTATTATCGACAACACTTTTGAAATTCCCTTGACCTACCTTTTACGAAAGAAAGGGCTTAAAGTTTGTGAAGCAAACAAGCAAAAGCTGTTTGAAACCCTTTTTACCCTTTTTCAAACTGGAATCCAAATAGAGGAGTTTTACCACCCTAATGGAGAGAGGAAAAAAGAAAGCTTCTATCTGCTGACTTCTTTGAGTTACTGTTACAAAGTTCTAAAAGAAGGCAAAGAAGAGGAACGCAAAATGGGAGAAAATGATAATTGGTTGCCTACCCAAGAAGGGAAATACGTCAAGAAGGTTAAAGTTAGCATTCCGCCTTCTATTAACGAAAACATCAATTTACGCTATTTAATTTTCGGCGATTATCGAGTAATTGAAAAAATCAACAAAAATCAAGTAGCAAAGCGAATGTACTATTACTGCCTAAGTCGTTGTCGCAAAAACAATGTCCACAAACGCAACAAAGCAGCATTCATAAATGACATAATCCCAGAAAAGCCATTAGACCAAGCAAGACCTTTGGTTATGCAAGCTTTGTCGTTGCTGCATCAGTTAGGAGTGATTAGCTACCACTTTGACCTAAAAGACAATATCATCTTGCAAATAACCGAGGAAGCACAAAAACATTTGGATGTTATAAATATGCAGCTTGAGATGCATAATTATGCAGTAGGACACCAAGATAACCGACAGTAATTACCTATGAAAACCGACAGTATTTACCTTCGAAAAGCGACAGTAATTACCTACCCTTTAGGGGTCGCAAAGCCTTGAAAATTCTGAACTTTTCCCTTTTAAACTTAAAGTTAAATAGGGAAGGTTTACACCTTCCCTAATTGGATGAATAAAAATTACACTTATGCTTTTCCCCTGCTTGAATGAAATTGCAAACCATGACAGGAGGTGCACTTCATGCGACCATGGGATTGGCTTTCCCTAATTGAAGAGTCAAAAAATGTTGCAAACAATGCAGGTGCCGTTGCTGGTTGTCCATCGGTTGCTACTATTGTAATGGATAAGGCAGCTACAACGCTGGTTAACCAAGTTAATCCAATAAAAATTGCAAATAAGCAAGTTAACCGCACAATAAGGCTTATGACCGACCTTGAGATAAGGGAATTTGCGAAAAGTCAAAAGCCTTCCTACTTTGCAAAGCTGAAAAAGAAGGCTTATGACAAGCAACTTTGCAGTAAAGAAGGTCATTTTTGGGCTATGCTGGAAAGGTTATCACAAGAGTTTGCAAAGAAGAATCCAAATGAACTTGATTTGCAGCTTTACACAAAGTTTGTAAAATGTGCACAGCGAGATTGGGAAATTGAAAAGTTACAAACTTCCCTAAATGCAAAGTGTCCTGTATGTGGCAGCAAAGATTTTGAGTTTGCAGAGAAAGGGCAGGAAAAAGGTTTTGTGTGTTTGCCGTGTTTGAAAGAGACAGGCAGGGTTGAGTTTGTAGCTTGTGTATCAATTGGAAATGATGTGCCAGAGTGGAAAGATTGCATAACGTTAGGGACAGGAAGACTCATCCCTAACAGTTTGTGTACACGTTGCGGTGAATCCTTTAAATGGGTTAGCGACGATGAATGGGAAGGTTGGGTTTGTAATGGTTGCGGTGAAGAAGCTTTGCCAACAGAAAGTTAGCGAAAAATTTCACAGAAAGCTTTTAAAACGCAGCCAAAGGGCAGGGTAATATAAAAAACCTTTTGCCCTTTTGCTGCTTTTCTATGGGCTTTTATTCGCTTTTAAAGGGCATTGTATAAGCAAGAGTATTTTTTATTGCAAACTCATGGCAAGTTTATGACAAAATTCAATTTAGAAGCTTTTTAAGTGGTACAATAAAAACAGAATATAGGTTTGAGGTGGTAAAATGTTTTGTTATGATTGGGATAGTTTGAAACGTGAATTTATACTTGGCAGTTATAGAACCCTTAAAGAGTTTGCAGAAGCTAAAAATATAAGCTATGGACTTTTAAGAAACAAGGCAAAAGGCTGGAGTCAAGAGAAAAAAGAACTCAGCAAAACCAAAAATCAGCTTATAGTTAAAAAGACAATCCAAAAACAGATAGGAAAGGCAAGCGACTATAACACATGGCATACTGAAATTTGGGACGAGTTTTTACATGTTGTTTGGGCTGCCATTCATGATGATAAAACAATAAAGACCAAGGACGACAAGTATAACGTCTATGTGTTAGAGAGATTAGCTAATGTGATGGAGAAAGTACAAAAGGGTCAACGTTTGGCGTTGGGACTGGATGAAAATAAAGAAGACCACAGCGAACAACTTTTGGACAGGATAAGGGAGATTGTAAGTGCCCTATGGGAAGATGACCAAGACGATCAAAGCAATGAGGTTATGAATGTGGAATACTGCTAAATGGCAAGTTGACTTTTTGCCAAGGGGATAGCATTTTGTGAGGTGCTTTGTGATGGTTAAGACTCTAACCAGCGTGCAAAGACAAATGCTAATTGCCAACAACTTAAAGCTTGTGTATCACGTTGCAAACAAATTTATGCCATGTCCTAAGGGGTACATGTATGAAGTTGATGACTTAATTTCTGAAGGGTACTTTGGATTAGTTGTGGCAGCTAATAATTACAAACCAGAACTGGGAACACCATTTTCAAGTTATGCTTGCAAAGTTATTGAAAGCAAAATAAAAAGAAGTCTGCCAAAGTACAAATTGTCTTCTGCTATCTCTTTAGACAGTCCAGTATCAAAAGAACCAGAAGAAGATTCATCTACACTTGGAGAAATAATCTCAGATGGTTATTCAGTTGAAAAGGAAGTAATCAGAAAAGATACTCTTAACAGGCTGCAGAGATTTTTTGATACCTTGACCGATGAGGAAAAAAAGAGGGTTTTATATTACATCTCCACAGGAAAAAATCCACCTGCCAGCGATATGCTGTTTAGAAAGGCAAGAAGGAAGATAATAGCCAGAATGAGACAGGAACAGTTTGAGGCAGATCTTGACGACTTGACAGTTTTTATATCCTGTCCAGCTGTGCATGTGGCAGCAGGCAAAGAATATTTTTCATCTCCAGTTGAAGCTGCAGTTTTGACAAGGGAAGAGAAAAGAAAACAGCTTGAGGTTTTGTCTTGTATTCCTCAATTGGACAAGCTAAGACAATTAAAACAACAAGGTGAACAAGATAGAATGAAACTAATTGCTGCCAAGTGGGAAGTGGAAGAGTTCATTGAAAGGAACTGGGATAATCTTACAATCCACAATGTTAGACTTCTCAAAGACTACTTTGTTTTTTGTCTTTCGCATTTGTCTATGGTGCAAAAGTATGGTAGCAAGTACAGGGAACAAATAAAGAGAATAATAAAAAAGATGGTGAGATAAAAAAAATATTCTTGCTAAAAGTCTTTATACCATGTGAGGATATATAAACCTCAACCTATCCCCCCTACCTTTGAAACCGACAAGCTTTTCAAAAGACCGGCGGGGCCACCTTCAAAAACCTGCACCTTATGCATACACGAGGGGGTATAAACAAACAAAAATCGACAAAAGTTTTTATTTTGCACAAAAAAGAAGGAAAAACATTTTTAATTGTCTAAAAACAGGCAAAATTTAGGTTGTCAAACGTGACAAAAGCAAAAGGTAGCGTGACAGGTTGGAAGAGGAAAGAAGAACAGAGGTAAAACAGAAGTGCATAAGTGATTATTTATATGCAAAACATTTTAAAGCGTTTTAGAATGCAGTCCAACAAGTTGATGGGATAGAAGAAGATGAATGGAATTCAATTCCGGTCACCGATTCACGTGTAAATGTCAATATCAAAATGAACAAAAAATCGAAAATAAAAATGTACAAAAAATAAACTTAGCTTTGCTGGTTTGTGTTGCTAAAATATGCTGTTTTTGACTGCAATCTGTATGAAGGTCCTTTTATGAAAATCACGTAAGAATGATGGAGTAGCCTGTCTAAAATTGCATTTGCTATCGTCGCTCCACCAAATATTTCTCCCCACTCTGAAAATACAACATTAGTTGTTATTATTGTGCTGCTCTTCTCATATCTGCTCGATATAAGTTGAAAAAATAAATTCGCTCCATCATTATCTATAGGCAAATAACCTATCTCGTCTATTATTAAAACTCTATATTTTGAAAAATGCTTAAGCCTGTATTCTAATCTGTTCTCCAACAGTGCCTTTTTTAGCTGGGCTATTAATTCTTGAAAATGTATGAAATATGTGGAATACCTCCGTTTTGCACACTCTATTCCTATTGCTGTGGCTAAATGCGTTTTCCCTACTCCGGGTGTCCCTACAAACAGTATATTTTCATTCCCTTCTAAAAATCTTAAACTCATTAAATCCATTATTTGTTGCTTGTTTATACTTGGCTGAAATGAAAAATCAAAATCTTCTATGCCTTTTATAAATGGGAAATTTGCCACCCTCACACATCCTAATATAGCTCTTTCTTCTTTTGCTTTTATCTCTAAGTTACTAAGTTCATACAATGCATCTGTCATACTCTTTTCTCCGCTTGCCACTAGATCTAAGTATTTGTCAAGATTATTCTTTATGTTGTGAAGTCCTAACTCTTCTAAGTTGTTAAGTAGTTTCACATAATTGCTCATTTTTAGATTTTCTCCTTTCTTTAAGTCTTCAACAGATTATCAAATTTCTTGAGGTTCTCCTCACATATCTTGTCAAGTTCTTCTTTTTGACCAACTCTTCTTAGCATTAGCTGATTGTAGTCTTCATCGTGATAATTGATACTTTTTTCATCAATAATATGTATCCTTAACAGGTTTGTGTTATAATATATATAAATTTTGTTTTCCACCTCCTTTACTCTAACTGTCTTTCCTATGTAATCGGGTGGAACAGAGTATTTACTTCCCTTGTAGTAAATCAGAGAGTCCTTTTGGACTTTTACTGATTTGTAGCAATCCAAATAACTCTCTATTAACTTTTTATCTGGCAAGGGTAGTAAATACTCTTTTTCTTTTTGAAACAGAAGAGCAGGTGGGACTTGAGTTGTTTGATTTGGTTGCATATTGACCTTTGCGTTTATCTCTTTTATTATCCTTACTAAATCCTCTTCTGTTTCAAATTCACCCTGATATGGCAGTATCCAATCTATAAACTTGTTTGCTGCTTCAACTTTTCCTTTTGTGTACGAATGTCTGGGTTTGCAAAGCTTTATTTCAAATCCAAAGTCTTTCGCAAAGCTTTTAAATCTTGAATTCACTTTAATTTTTTCACCTGTTATATCAACAACTGCCGCTGCATTGTCAAATAAAATTTCTTTTGGTATTCCCCCTATACTTTTGAATATTTTAATTAGAGTTTCTATTAATTCTTCTTGAGTTTTTGTCCTGTTTATCTCAAAACAGCAGTATCTTGAATAACCTAATTTAAAATCAAGAACATTAATAACAAATTCTTCTCCGCTTTTTGATACAAGCTTTATATTTTCTTTCCAATCAACTTGTGCTTGCTCACCTGGAGCGGTCTCAAATCTTGGATGTCCTTTTACTTTCTTCTCTGGCTTTAATCCTTTTTTCTTAACATACTTATTAAAATTTGAGTATGTTCCTATATTTTTATCTTTTGATTTTAAATATTCATAAACACCCTTGACTGTAACTCCTTTGATAGCAAGCTTTGATTTTATCTCATCATAGTATTTGTCCAATTTACTTGGTTTATTTCTATTCTTAGGTTTTCCTTCATAGCCTTCATAGTATTTCTTCACGGTTCTTCTATCCATCCCATATATTCTTGCAAGTTCTGAAAAGTTAGGTTTCATTTTCATCGCCCTTATCATGTTTAAATGTGCTGTTAGGTTCTTCATTTGATATCCCTCCTCACAATGAGAAAGGATATCATATCAATGTACAATTTTGTACATTCTTATATTCCACTTTCAGTACATTTTTATTTTATCATCAACATCACGCACATTCCAAATGTTGATGGGATAGAAAGGACGAGTTAAGTATTACTGAAGTCATCAATAGTTTGTACGGTCAAAAAGTTGATGAGATGAAGGATGTTCTAACTTGGAACACCCTAAAACACAGTTTTGAAATACAACATTTCGCAACGTTTAAGACACCTTCTTTTAGAAGGTCAAGAATTAGCAAGATTTAAACAGACGACGAATTTCGTCGGCAGTAATGCAAATTAACATACAGCCAGCACTTGGGTTTACTGATGTGGCAGGCTTTTGCGTGTTAAAAAATGTTTTCGTTTTTTGACTTTTTTTGTTTTCTCTTAAAAGCTTGTCAGTCCTTGCAAATCCTAACTTTGACCGCTGCGGTCAAAGTTTGAAAGCACATTGTGTTTTTCCCTAACTGCAAAGTTGCTACCATGCATAGAGAACAAAAAAGCGGTATTGACTGATTGTTGATGAGAAGGTATAAAGTAATTACCAGCACAAATTGGCAAACTGTCTAATAAAAAGTGGGAAGACCGTCGGTGAAAAATAGGGAATATGGTTAAGCGTGTTAGCTACTAAATGGCAGAATATCCCATGCCGAAAAATCAAGGAATTGACGTTGATAGGTGATGAAATGTAAAATTCTGGTCTCCAAAACCGTCGGCTGGGGGTTCGAGTCCCTCCGCCCCTGCCATAAGTTTTGGCTGCAAGTCCATTGCCTACACAATGGACTTGTGATATAATCACTATATAGTCGGGAGTTACACCGCTTGCTGTGAGTTTTGATGTCGTTTGTTTTTGGGGGGGAGAAAGGTTTTTTCCTTTCTCCCTTTTAAACACCCCAAAACACGAACAAGTTTTCTCAAGATAATTATACCATGCGTTTTTGTATTTTAGATACCCCCTCAAAAAAAATTTGACATTCAGTATAAACACCTAAAAAGTATAGTTCTGGCAATCATTTTGATTATATTTTATCACAACCGAATAAATGTATCAACAGGGTATTACTAGAATTCTGAATCATCTTCACCTTTTAAAATTGCCAATATTTTGAGCAGCGCTAAAGGAATGTACCATATGAGAAACACAATAACCAGCGGATGCATTAACATGTTTGCTCTCTCCTATTTGCAGTTTACAAAAAAAGGCAGGTTGTTACCTGCCTTTTTTCTTTGCTCAAAAAAAATTTGACACTTTGTATTAACACCTAAAAGATACATTTATGGCAATTGATTCTGAATATATTATACCACTGTTGTTTAAAATTACAACAACAAAAAATTTGACACTCTATATAAACACCTAAAATATACACTACTGGGAAGAAGTATAATTTGATTTTAGCACATTAATTTTGAATGTGCAACTCCTGAATTTAGTTTATACTACTCTTTTTAGTGGTTAACTTTTTGAACATTCTTTGCATATAGGGTATTCACCAGCAACATCGTCTTTTTTCTGAAGACACCTATAGCAGATTTTTAATTTCTCGCCCAAACCATATAGTATCTCATGTGGATTTGTATCATATCTATTTTCGGTGAAAGTACAGAGCCACCTAATAAACTCTAAAGTTTTGTCTTCTCCCAGTAGTTCAAACGCTCCAAGTTCATCAAGCTTGTGCAAAACATAGTTGAGCATATAACTGCCACTGTGATTTGACATAACCTTCCACTCCTTTGTTTTATTATTTTAAAAAATAAAGGGCAGATAATAAATATCTGCCTTTATAATCTAAATTAAACCCTAGTTAGACAACTCTTTTCTCAGTTCCTTTACTTTTTCCAAATCCAATTCTGTGAGTTCGGCAATGTCTTCATCGCTAAAACCTCTTTGAATTAGCTTCTTCGCTACCTCGATTTTTCCTTCAATTTTTCCTTCAATTTTTCCCTGTTGAATTCCTTGCAAAACCCCTTCATTAAACTTTCTCATCTGTGATTCGTCCAGCAGTCTTGCTACATTGGATACAAACTCACCCATTTTTCTCACTCCCCCTTGCTTAACTCTTTGTGCAAGTTCGTCGTACTTCTCTTTGTCTTCCTTTGCAAGTCTTGGGCGAATTACATTCTTTGCCCATATTAAAAATCTTTCTAAATTGTTCTTATTGAATTTCTCAAGCTTCGGTTCAATCTCTTTAAGTCTTTTGACAAGCTCTTCTGTGTCATCCCTTACCTGTTCTAAATAGAATACTACTGGGCTCAAGATATCCTCTTCCTCTTGCAAAAGAGCTTTTGCATCTAACTTTGAAATGTTTACAAGAGCGTATTTAAAAATATCGTCTTTGAAAATATCAAATTCACTGATTATTTCTTGTGGTATATCCCAGTCTTTCTCAAGCCCGTTGTATGTTACTATAGGGATTATTGCAGGTAGTTTTTCTGCACCTTCTCTTATTTTTCTTGCCCACAGCAAAATCATGTATTTTAGTAGTCTTTCAGGCATATCTTTTGCCACAGTTGACTGGTTCTCAATGATAATGTAGAAGTATACTTCCCTGTCTTTTAGTTTTGCTTTTGCTATGACATCGGCTCTTCTTTGTAAAAAATATTCATCTACAAACTCTTTATCGGCAAGCTCTATTGAATCCTCTTCAATATCTTTTGCCCAGCTGTAGCCTATTACATTTCTAACGAGGAAGAGAATATCTTTTGGATGTTCAAACAAAAACTTAAAGGTTGAATCATGCTCTTGCGGTGGTAGACTGTTGTTCATATGTTAACTCCCCCTTTTTTTATGTTTACTCCGAGAACAAGGGGGAAGCTTTTTACTTTTCTAATCTTATTATACCACAGAAAGTTGCAATATTAAAACAGAAGAGGAGAGTGCAACTTTTAAGCGCACTCTCCTCGAGCCTTTGCAAGCAGATAATCATCAAAGCCTTTATAACCCAAGTTAAATCCAAGTCTTAAAATACTAATTCCGGCTTCTTTGAATTTCTTTTTTAGTCTTTCGAATGCATCTTGGACTTCCTTCTTATCATAGTAATCGTTGTCAACTACTATATATACCTCTCCTTCGTATTTCAGTCCAAGCTTTTTTACAACTTCAACTACTTGATCGTGGCTATTTGCAATACCAGGAATTCCTATGAACAATTCGCCGTCCATTAAATATGAACATATGTCTGCCTTCAGTATACCTTCGATTATAAAAGCTCTACGGTATTTTTCTTCGTCGAATGCACCTGTAACATGTACAAAATTTTTAGCTGAAGCACCTGTTGGGACACTCCCTGAAGAAAACCAGCGATATTTACCTTGAGTACCATTTTCTTTAACAATTCTGACCTGTAACCCCTGGATTCTTCCTTCGAGGTCTTTAGCCGGTATACAAAAACCGTCGTAGTTTATGAAGTCCCACTCTCCACTGGAATGTTTAAAGAACCCCGGTATTCCTTCCAAGGTTAAACCTTTCCCAACCAAAGTCTGACAAATCTCTTTTCTTTTTTTCTCATCTTTGATATTCAAACTTTTATACATTTTGAATTTAATAAACGTGTCAGTCAAACCTCTTGCAATTAAGTGTTCTCTGTGTTTTTCATCAAGGTCCAATAGTTTCAAGAACTCCCTGTAAACCAAATCTCTTTGCTCTACTGGTGCAAGATTTTCAGTCTTGACAACATTGACGTTATATGTGGCAGTAGGTTCTGCAACAGCTTTTCGTACTCTTTTCGTGCCTTTCGTTAGTTCTTGCACCAATTCTCTGTAAGCCTCTTTAGTGTCTATATTGTTCAACCACGCATAGAGCTGAAGGGCATTACCGCCCACGCCACACCTGTGGCAGAAAAATGTGTTCTTGTAAACATTGATGTAAAGGTGCCCTTCTCCTTTTATCTTGTGTATATCACACTTAGGGCAATAAGCGTTTAACTCGTTACCATGTTGTTTAACAACATGAAGTCTTAAAAACTTCAACACGTCGTCCATCCTTATGTCGATGAGTTCATGCTTCATCATGGCACTCCCTCTCCCTTCTTTTTTTTTACTTAGTTTTGTTTTACTTGCTTTTGAGTAAAACTCCGACAAGAGGGAGAGGGAGCGCCTCTCCTATAGTATTCCTGCTTGTGAGAACGAATAATAGGAATCTTCTGTTACGATAATGTGGTCGTTGAGCCTTATGTCCAGCAGTTGTGCAGCTTCTTTTATTTTCTTTGTCGTGTCGATGTCATCCATTGATGGTTTTAAAGAACCACCGGGATGGTTATGCGCAATGATTATGCTGTGACAGTTTGTTAATAGTACCCTCTTAAAAATTTCACGTGTACGAACAAGAGCCATGTCGAGTGTCCCTCTACTTACTTCAAAAATAGCATTCAGGTTTAGTTGGACATCGAGGCAAAGTACAACTAAAACTTCTTCAGGTTCTAAATGTAATTTTAGATGTTTTTTTAGAAAGTCAACTGCAAGACTAACATTCGCAAGTTGAAAGTTATATGAAAAAGACTCCTCTTTTATTAGTGAAATCCGGTATTTTTGTGCAATACATCTTAGCTCAGGTGCATATCCCTTTCTATCAAAAAAACTAAGCTGGTTTTTCACGTTCAACTCCCCCTTTCGGTTTTACTCCGAAAGGAGAGGGAAGAGAAGGAATATCCTTCTCAACCCTGTTTTTTTACTTTTTCGTCTTCCTAAGTTGATAAGTTATATTTCTTTCGCCAAGCTGCTCTAAGACATCCTCAGAAATCTTAAGTTTTTTAAGCGACGTCAAAGTGAAGTTTGCAAATTCAATCGGATCTTTACCAAGACTTTGAATATATTCCCAAACTTTACGAGTATCAAAACTAAAACTATTTACCGGGGTCAAGCGCCACACTCCTGAATCTGTTACAAGTTCTTCTCCTGTTTCTTCTAAATATGTTTTTAAGGCATCTTTTGCTGCATTTAATTTTGCTTCAAGTTCTTCAATGTACTTTGCAAGTTCCAACGCTTTTTGTTTGTCAGTAATATTTTCGCCAAGGCATACTGCTGAGTATGGACAACCTCTGCATGACGAATAGTTTTTATCAAATTCATTTTCATCACCACTTATCGAATACAAGAATACTTTCTCATTCATCATTTCTTCAACTCTTGACATCCAGTCCAACGTCTCAATCAGTTTGTTTTGTTCTAACTCCATTTCAACTTCCTCGTTGTATCTCAAATAGAAGAATGACAGGTAGCGTGGCTCATAACCATTCTGTTTAAGTGCATTTGCATAAAGGTATAACTGTTTTACATCTGAACTCTTCTGCCAGCTTGTCTTCCAGTCCAACACTTTTGATGTTCTGTTATCAAAAAGGTCAATCACAGCTGTGTATTCTGTGCCAGCAGGTGATGTGAATTTGAGTTCAAACTCAACGTATTCAGGATGGACACCAGCATAATGTCTTACCTTCTGGGTAAGGAATTGTTTGATGTTCTCACTTTCAACACTTAAAGTCAAAAACTTTGCCAGTTCCTCGTGAACGGTTTTCCCGAACTCCATTGCAGGTGTGGTGTACTCCAGTTGTTTGATGTACTTGTAATAGAAAGCCATCTGACACTTCTCAAAAAGTTGAAGTTTTGAATAACTTCCTTTCATGACATCAAGCTCAACCATTGTTCAACTCCCCTTTCTTAATTGTTTTACTTTAGAGGCAGGGAAAAGTTCCCACCGCAGGGCTTCTACCGGGCTGAAGAATGTTGTTATGAACGTTGTCTATTGAGATAGTTGCCTGAAAATTGGTTGTAGAAATAATCTGAAAGTGGTATAATGATTTTAGGGGATGTTGGGAAAGGTGAAATATTTATAAAATGCGGGTGCTGAGCAAGAAGTGGTAAAGTTTACTTTGCCACTTCTTTTTTTATTTGAACTCTGAAAGGTCTTATGCTTAAACTAATTCTATAATTTGCTTTAGTCAGACAAATTGCAAGTATGCTTACTGCAACGACTGCGCTGACTGAAAGAATTTTTATTATTTCAATGCTCAACATTGTCACCCCCTTATTTTGAAGATTCCTTCCCCAACATCCCCATGTCTAAAAAAGGGGGCGACTTACCCGCATTGTTGACTCAGTTTATGGTTTGACTCCTGAGAAGCAAGGGATGTTTTCCTTGCTCAGTCGTTTCGGATAAAATCAATTTCTTTAAATAATTCATCTACCTCCTCGTCTGAAAGCTCTTGACCGCAGTCAGCATATTGCGCTTCAGAAATATCATGCTCTGCTACATAGGCTCCAATACCTTGTTCAATATATACTTCAAACCAACGAAAGTATAACTCAAAATTTTTTCCGCCACAATTTTGGCATTTCATAGGTCAACTCCCCTTTCTTATTGTTTTACTCCAGAGGCAGGGAAGAATCCCTGCCAGAAAGCTATGCAGGCACATTTTCTCTCTGCTTCTTAGCTCTTAAGATTGTCCTTAACACATCTGTTACCATTACATATGTGCCCTCATCGACAAACTCTCTTATTTGTTTTAGTGCATCTTTTATCAGCTCATTGTCGACCACTTTTAATACAGTACCGCTTTTCTTTACAGTGATTCTTATTTTGCCCTCAACAAAGGTTATAAGTACAACTTCTCCATTATTAATAACTCTTATCATGGTTTAACTCCCCTTTCTTATTGGTATAACTCCGAGGCAGTTACCCTGAAATTTGTTATGTCACAAACTTTTAAAATGTGGTATAATAAGGGTAGGGTGTGTTGGGAAAGTTTTAAGATTTATAGAAATGCAGGTGTTTGGGTGGCTCGAAAGTAGTTAGGTATGAAATTACCTAACTACTTTCTTTTTTATTTTAACCTTCAGGGGATCAAATCCAATCTCTATTTCGATATTAACCTTTGCAATTATTACTAAAAATGTAATTATTATGACTGTACCTGCTTTTAATGATAGTTGTAGAAATTCCCTACCCAAACATATCACCCCCCTTTTTTCTCTACTTGGTTCCCCAACACACCCATTTTTAAAAAGGGGGTGACTTGCCTGCATTGTTGACTCATTAATTGGTGGAACTCAGAGGGAGAGGATGAACCTCTCCCAAATTTTAGGCAGTATTTTCTACTTTGTAATCGAGTATTAAGTTATTTTCTTTTTGGATTTTAGCTTTGATTGTTATATTCTTTTCAAACTGCATTTTTTCGTTTGCTTCAGCATATAGAATTTTCTTTTCTGCATCTTCTGTGTAAGCAGTTAATTTGAAATAATCTTTTTCGTTTTTTGCTCTAATAATATTTACTTCTCTGATGAAAAATAATTGATATTCATCTGGTTGTACTTCTGTAGTTGATTGTTTTGATTCTTCAACAGGTCTAACTACTTTCTGCAAAGTTTGAACTTCTTCTTGATGTTTGACCTTTTCTTGAACTTTTTGGTCTTCTTGAACTTCTTCTGGCTGGACAACTATAGCAGGCTTGTTTTCAACTTCTTGTGGGTCTGACATTTCTTCAATGCCGTAAAGTCCCTGAAGCTCTTCCATGAATGCTTCCCTCAATGCCTGTTCCAGAGCAACCTTGCGAATCATTGTAGCCGGCATTTGCTGCCAGCTTCTCATAGGTTGCCCGTCTTTTCTTCTTCTGAGGTATTCCGAAAGCGATACTGTGATTTTTAGAGGTACCTGCCAGTCTTTTCGAAAGACTTCTGCCCAGCCTCCTATCAGCTGCTCGTTATCAAGGAGAAGCGTGCCTTCTCTAAATTCGATACTGCCATCGTTATTCTTAATGACAATGCCTGCTCTCCAGCCATTGCAAAACCCACTTCTTTGCGCACGTCTGATGAAGACATCCTTGCTTACCACTAAGCTGGCCGGCTCGTCACCAAACTTTATAAGGTACACGTCTTTCCGGAATGGGTTCAACTTCTGGGCTTCACACAGTTTCATGAACAGTACAACTTCTTCGTCGCTTACTTTTGTTGCATCACCGCTGACAAGGTACCTTTTTACTAAGTCAAACGTAAGTTTAATTTCTCTCCCATCCTCAGAGATGTAAACTACCTCAGGTACAATACTCTTTTCCATGTTAACTCCCCCTCCAAAATTTTAGTTTGACTCCAAAGACAGAGCTGGCAGCTGAGGCTCAGCTCTGTCAATACTCCCATGTGAAAAGCACTGTTGTGTAGGAACGGTCAGGTTCAGTAATGATGTATATATCGCCTGCTTCTGTACGGTATTTGGAAACAACTCTTTCTCCTTTTTCTACTGCCCAGTCGTTTATCTTTTTGTCTTCCTCTGGCATATCACCCCAGTCGCCTTCTTGATGTTTGCCAAGACACCACAGAATTTCATGTTCTGGGACTTTATTTGCAACCTCTCTTGTTAAAAATACCTGACCGAGTTTGAGTTTGATTGTTGAACTTCGCATGTTTAACTCCCTCCCATCTTGGTATAACTCCAGAAGGTGGAGGGGAGAACCCCACCGTTATTTCCCGCCAAGGCTTTTCCACATCTGACTACTGGTCGGAAGTTGCTGTCCTATTTTGAAGATTTGCGTTGTGCTTAGCAGTTTGCTGCGGTTTGTGCCATCTTTGGCCCTAAAGATGTACTTGACTACCATATAGTTTATATCAGCATACTCAACAATTTTGTAAGACTCCATTAATTGGTAGTTTCTAAGCAACAAACTCCCGATTAACTTTTTCAAGTTAAACTCACTCCTTTTTCGGTGGGACTCCGAGAACAGACTGTTGAAAGGCTTATAAAAACAAGAAAGCCACAGAGATTATTTGCGATATTACTGCAAACTCTCTGTGGCTTTACTCTCTTGAAAGGTTAGACTCTGAAATTCCTTCTTGATTATATTATACCCAATTTTTTTAACTTTGCAAACACTTTTTCTATGAAAATATTATACAACTTCCTCGCCGTTTTTCAAGTAAAATTTTACTATTTTTGATTTTAGCTTTATTTTGTCTTTCTGCTCTTTGTTCTGTAGCACACAAATAATACTTTCTGGAGGATTCATGTTGATTATCTCTGAAACAAGCTCTTCTTCGCCAGGGAATATTACTGTAACATATGCAAGTTTGCCTTTTGTTGTTTTCACAAGTGCGGTGAATGGGAAGTCTGCTGGGTAATAAAATGTTACTCTGTCTTGTAAAAAATCTACCATGAAGTCAAGGAAAGCAAGCCTTCTTCTTTCAACATCAGGTTTCAGTCTTCTAAACGGAACGTAGTAAACTCCATCCCTTTCTTCAACCCTCAAACCTTTTATCAATCTTTTAAGCTTTGCTTCTGGAAAAGGATAAACAAGTTCTGCAAGATGCTTTAAAGTTGCAGCTCCCCAATCATATACAAATTTTTCCACCTCTCTGTCAGCCTTGTGTTTGTAAACAGGCATTGTATCAGCTCCTTCCCAGAATTTTTGTGATATAATTTTATTATATTTTGCAATAAGCAACAACTTAAATAAGTTAGGAGGAACAGAATGAAGACTTACATAATTTATTGTGATGAATCTACTAAACAGGGAAAATACTACACAAATTTTTATGGTGGGGCACTTGTGGAAAGTAAATATTTTCAAGAAATAAATGATAAATTAAATCAAAAAAAGAGGGAGCTTAATTTATACGGAGAGGTAAAATGGAGCAAAGTTAGTTTGCAATACTTAGATAAATATAAAAGTTTCATAGAATACTATTTTTCGTTTGTGAAGGATAATAAAATAAAAATTAGAATTATGTTTAAACAAAAGTATTTTCAAACAGTAGGACTTACAAAAGAACAACAAGAAAATGAATTTTATCTTCTTTACTATCAATTTTTTAAACACGCATTTGGTTTTAGATATTGCAACGACAGTAAAGAAGAAATTTACTTGATACCATATTTTGATAAGTTACCGGATACAACTGAAAAGAACGAAAAATTTAAAACATTTATTTATAATCTCCAATTTTTAGATGAATTCAAAAAGGCAAATATAAAAATTCGAAAAGAAGATATCGCTGAGGTAGAGTCTCATAAACACGTAATCTTGCAAGGCATGGATGTTATAATGGGAGCAATTCAATTCCGTCTAAATGATGAACATAAAAAAATAGACCCTGCTACCGGAAAGAAGGGAAATAAAACAAAAGCTAAAAAAGAACTCTATGAACATATTAGAAATCTTATTTGTAATCTGAGACCAGATTTTAAGAACTTTAATATTGGAGACACTACTGGGAAAAAAGGAAATCGGAAAAATTTATGGCTTCATCCCTATAGACATTGGAAATTTGTATCAAAAAATCATGTAATTGACCCAAGTAAGGCAAAAAAATAGAGCCCCACCGCCTCTACAAATTCCTTCCAGGTAGGAACCTGGAGCTTCGATTTGGCAGGGCCTTTTTATTTTCTGTTTTTATTATACATCTATTCTATCACTTTTTCAAGCATTTCTTTTTCACAACCTGCAATTCGGAATTTGAACAACAACTCCTTTTTCATGTTATACTCTACCCAGAATCGAATCTAAGCGCTGCTTCACTTCTGCGTTGCATGACGCATACAACTGAATAAACTCCAGAAATCCAAAGATGCCAAAGTACTGTCCCGCATATACAATAACCGATTTTGGTCCCTCTTCCACATACTTCTTTGCTGCTACAGGCAAACTTTTCCCCTCACATCTCTTCCCTTCTTCCATATCTCTGTATAGCTGGAAGAACAAATATCCTATCAGTACCATCACAATATGAAATGCTATAAAATTGTACTTCGTGCTCTTAAAATCTTCAATCTTCCAAAAATCCTTGATCTGTCGGTAATCTTCCTCAATCTCAGACCTTAATTCATATGTCTTGATTATTTGTTTTGCTGTCTTCCCAAGATCTGTAGTCACAATTACAAAATATTCATCCATCTTTGTGTCATGTACTACACACCCATTTATCTGTACGTCATCTTCAGGCTTGGCACTCCTCCAATAACTACCCAGTGATTCTACAAAAGCAATCTCCTGCCTCTTCCTTTTTTGTTCGGGTGAGCTTCCCACTTGTTTTCTTCTTTTGCTATCATTACTGCCTGCTCATATGCCTCCATATTGCTTTTCAAAGGAATGTACGTATCCACTCCTCTCTTTTGTTTTAACTGGTTCATAAGCTCTCTCGAAATAAATCCACGGTCATTAATTAAAATGTCCCCAAATTTTAACATTTTGCTTTTTAGCACCATCTCTCGGCTTAATTCAAGGTCATGTACGTTAATACTACCTATCTTGATTTCTTCCAGTATACCATTGTCACCTGTAATACCTCGTAGTGTAGACATCTTATATCCTCTACGCATTCCATCATTATCTCTTACCACTTCTGAACCTTCATAATTGCTATTCTCCAGTAATACTTCAAGCTCAGTACAATCAAGAATATGAATATCAGGTACTATGTCCTTCTTCGGAAATATATACTCTTGAACATACGTATTATATCCTTGTATTAACTCTTCTACCGTGTATTTCTTTACTATGTTACGAAGAGTACCTTCGTCCATCAGCCCTTCTTTCAACCCTCTCTTATTGTCCCATATGTTCCAGCCAATTTCTGATAATGTCTCCGCATTGCTTATAGCAAAGGGTACATCTGTCAAACTGGTCTTTAGCTTCATCTTCGCTGTAATGGCTAATGTCAGCAATATGTGAAAAGGTATATTCTTATTTGCTGATCGTTTGTCCAAAAACGCATGCTCTAATAGCTCTATTATCCCTTCTCGTTTCATTTTAAGAATTATTGCATCTATCAAATTAGGGAAGCTTAAATCCGCTGCATCTATTGCACCTTTTCTAATAGCTTCTAATACTCTTTCTTTGTCTTTTTTACTTATTACCATATAATGAAACCTCGAAATATTATTCTTAAGAATTATCTTAATACTATATTCCTATATTGTCCAGTTATGCTATCCCTAACTACTTCTAATATGTTTAAAATAGCGGCTTTAAGCTCTTTTTTCCTTTATTTAACCAAATTCCGAATTGAAGTTTTCACAACAAAATCTTATATCAAAACTTCTTTTTTTATTATCACCTCTATATTTTTTCTTTCTCCAAAGTTCATAACCTCATCAGCAATCCTTCTGTAATACTCTTTTGAATCAAAGTTGAGATTTACCAAACTATTGTAATTCCATCTTCCAAACACAATTTTGTCCACAAAGCTTATCTTTGATAAAAGCTCTCTTATGTCCTGTTGAATAATATTAGGAGTAGGGTAAGGTTCTATGCTAACCCACGTCTTAAAACCCTGTCGGTGTAAAAATTCCAACGACTTTAATCTTTCTTCTACTGGAGCAGCACCTGGCTCAAACTGTTCTCTAAATTTTTCAGAATATGAGACCAGAGAAATTCCAAAGTAGTTGTCGTCACTTTTTGATATTCCTACCAGTTCAACTGGATAAACTCCCTTAGTTAACACCTCGACAGGAATACCATTGCTATTAAGAGTATCTATAATCTGCAGAGAAAGCTTTGATACTTCTTTCTGCCTATACATAAAAGGGTCTGTTGAAAAACACATGTTAACGTGTTTAATTTTAGTTCTTAACCTTGGAATTTCCTTTTCAAGAAGATCTACGGCATTTGAGACAATCTTGGGTGTTATCCAGTCTTTGTAATCTTTTACCTTGCCAAATCTTTTATTCATTAAGAAAGCATAACACGGATACATACAACCATGAGAACATCCCAGCACATGGTTTATGGTATAGTCTCCATATTCTACCCCTGTTTTGTACAGCAAGGTTTTGCGTTCTATTTTTAACATCTTCCATCATCACCTTTCTATTCTAACAGGCTTTCCACCATTTCTTCCTGAAGCTTTGTATTTGGTTTTTTATATCTCAGAGTTGTTTCTATTCTTTGGTGCCCCAGCAGCTGTTGAACATCGTAAATATTCAGCCCTTTATCAATCAATGTTTGTGCAAAGAAATGTCTGAGCATGTGTGGATGTAAATCAACCCCGGCAAGTTTTGCATACTTGAGTATGATTTTATAAGCTGTGTTGCGTGTCAGTTTTTTGCCTGTTGAAGTAACAAAAAGATAATCTGTAGGCGAGTAGGGTCGCCTCTTTAGGTACTCTGAGAGATATTTTCTTGCATCGGTGTTCAAAGGTACTTCTCTATAGCTTCTACCTTTGCCCCAGATTTTCGCTTTGCCTTTTCTTTCGGAGATCTCAACATCTTCAAGCTTGAGATTTATGGCTTCCGAGATCCTCATTCCGGTATTGAGCAGGAGCTCCACCAAAGCAATATCTCTTGTCTTCCCAAACTGATGTACAGTGCGACGAAACTTGTATATATCTTTTTTGTCTAAAACTACTGGGGAGAGATTTCTTGTTGTGTCCTTCACCTGTTTCAGTCTTGTTGACATGTCTTTTTTAATTAATCCTCTGTCCAGTAGAAAATGCACAAATTTTCTTAGCGATATAATACTTCGATTGACTGTACTTGGTCTGTGGTTTTGTCGCAGGAGGTATGATTTATACTCAACAAGGTCGAACTCTGTTAAATTTTCTGGTTTAAACTCCTGACCAGTAGTATTAATATACCAGCGCATAAAAAGCTCAACATCTTTAGTATAACTTTTGATTGTATTTTCTGTAAAGTCCTGAGTTTTTAGATAGTCTTCAAATTCTTTTATCAACATTTTTTCTTCAGCCTCACTTCTGGAGCAAATAGTTTTTGTACATAACATATGCCTTTAGAATCTCATAGTATTTCTCATCAACTTTTCTTACAAATTCATAGTCGCCAGACTTATAAAAGTAGGCAAAAGCTTCGTTATAGAGTTTTCTCAGCCTGTGAAGCTCTTTTTTGAGCTCCTGAAGCATTACTTCAGGCTTGGGTGGATTTTTGACTCTCCTGAACATAATTATTTCCCCCTTTTATTTGACCCTAAAAACATTATGTTGAAAAAATTTTGGGTTTTATTTTATAGGTTTTCTGATATTATTGTATCACAAAACAGCGAATTTATCAATATAATGTATACTTATGAGTATAAATTATTTGGAATATTAATACTTACACAACAAAAAAGGTGGGCTAATGCCCACCTCTTGGGTTCTACTTACTTAAAACTATAGCTGTGACAATCCCTGCAAATCCTGCTATAAGTGCTGCGATAATGCCTATTGTATTCCATCTAAATGTATTCTTTATGTCTGCTATTTCGTTCCTGATGGCTGCTATTTCGTTTCTGATATTTGCAAATTCCCTTGCTGTCTCTTCTTTGAATTGTATGAATTCATTTCTTATGTCTGTTATTTCTTTTCTCACATTGGCAAATTCTTTTGCTGTTTCCTCTTTAAACTGTGCAAACTCTTTTCTTATATTGGCAAACTCTTTTGCCGTTTCTTCCTTAAACTGTACCAACTCATTTCTTATATTGGCAAACTCTTTTGTGGTTTCTTCTCTAAACTGAATAAACTCATTTTTCAGATCTGTTATTTCTTTTCTTACACTTGCAAACTCCTTGGCGGTTTCCTGCTTGAGATCAGCAAGCTCGTTTTTTGCGTCAGCTATCTCTTTCCTGACACCTGAAAACTCTTTTGTGCTTTCTTGTTTGATATTACTCAGTTCTGTTGTTGTATCACTTCTCAAACCTGTGATTTGATAAACAGTTTCTTTTTGCAGGTTTGCTACCTGATTCGAAAGTTCACTGATTTTCTGGTTAAATTCGCTTTTGAGGTTAACTTCCAAAGTCTTGAGTTTTGTATCAAATTCTGTCCTGACTTCTGAGATTTCACGCTTGAGATCCTGAAGATGAGAGTTAAATTCAATCCTTAAAAGGTCAATACTGGTGGGGCTGATGTAAACTCTAACTTTGTCTTTCCTTCTTTCCCTTTCATTTTCCATTTGACTCATCTCCATTTTTTACTCCCCCTTCTTGTTAGTTTTACTTAAGAGGGGGCAGCCGCTTTTTACTTTTACCTTTATTTTATCATATTCTAACAAAGAACAAAAGTTTAGTCCTTTTAACTGTTGATTGCTGCCTCTTGCCACGTGCTAAGCTTTTCATCCAGCTCTTTTGGTATAACGTACTTGCCAAGTTTTAACTTTCTTGCTTTTTGCATGTACTCCAAAAAGTGCTCTTCAACCGCTAAATTGCAGTTTTCTATCTCTACTATTATCTTACCCTGCTCTTCTGATTTTGTCACATTGACGTACGGGAAAAGATTGTCGGAAAGTTTCTTACTATTTCCACCTTTGAGTTTTAGTTTTTTCATGCCCAGTTCCAAGCTCCATGTGTAGTTTCTAAGCTCATTTAGAAGTACATAGATTCCTGTTCTGATTTCTCTATCCCTTGGGGTTGCTTCACCCAAAGCATACTTCACAAAAGCTAAATCATCAGAAATTATTCTCAGTTTTTTAGTGTTAGGAAGCAAAGGTAGAATGCTAATGAGCGAAAGTGCATGAGCGTATCTTGTTGCTTTTGTACCAAAGTCATATATCTTTTCTTCTTTTTTGCTACCATCAATTGTGAACACTCTTACAACCCCGCTTGACAGGGAGTTCAGAAAAATACAAACTGTGTCTTTTTCTTTTTCTCCTTCTTCTGTTTTTTCCTCATTTTTCTTGTTCGATCGAAACTCAAAATCCACCCTGTTATTCTCATATACAATTTTTGCCTTGAATTTCTTCTTTTTTGCCTTTGAGTAGAATTCTATCTCATTGGTTCTACCTTCCAAAACAAGTTTGTCTATATCATCCTGCTTTAGCTCATAGCCATAAAAAGCTACTGGCAGGGAGATTTGACATGAAGGGCATTTGTAATTCTTGTCCTCTACAACAAATTCATTCTTGCACTTTGGACAAATCATTAAAAACTCTCCTTTCAAAGTATAATTACTATCGTTCTGTATTTCCCTTTTTCCCTTGTGATAAAACCTTTTTGTTCAAGGGCAATGACTTCATTGCGGACAGTGGTTGTGCTGTAGCCTGTACCGTCTGCAATCTCCTTTATAGTCGGGCCATATTTTTTGTCTTCATGAAAGCTTTTGATAAAAGAGAGTATATTCATCTGTCTTTCACTCAGCATTTTTTATCTCTCCCTTGCAAAAGCGCCGGTCTGAATTTCCTTAGAACCTCTTTTTTGTAATATTCATAGTCAATTCCAAGAAAATCACAGATAAGCTGACAGTACCTGCTTTTGATAAAACTAAGAGCTTCCATTTTAACACGCCACGGCTCATTCCTGTCATCACAACACCCACGAGGAACCGGGCTTTGAATATCTTCTTTTGTTAGTACCAAGACTTCTGCAAACAGCCTTCTTAGCGCTTCTGTTTCAGGGTCTTCTGAAAATTTACGAATGCAAAGACTCATGGCATCACCCCCCAATCACTTTACTTATTTTTCAATTGTTCCTTACAAGGGTTTGCAAAATTTCAAATGGGTCAGAAGGCTGCTGTGCTATTCTGATTTCAAAGTGAAGATGTGGACCAGTAGAAAGTCCTGTTGAGCCTACACCGCCAACTACTTGCCCCTGTGTTACAGTTTGTCCTTTTTCAACAACAATTGAACTCAAGTGTGCATAAAGCACTTCTACCTCTTGTCCGGAAAGAGCACCTTTTATAATAATTGTTTTACCATAGTCACCCATAACACCTGCAAATGTGACTGTACCATTGATTATACTTTTCACATCAGCATTCATTGGGGCTCCAATGTCGACACCTGTATGCATTTTCTCTACACCTGTGATTGGATGAATTCTTAGCCCAAAGAGGCTTGTTATTATCATGTATTTGTCATCTACTGGCATGAACTCTGGATGCTGTTTTTCAAACTCTCTGAACTTGAAAAGTCTTGCCTGTGCGATAAGCTTTTGCGCATATTGTGTGCGTGTTTTTTTGTAGTCAGGAGCATCTGATTTAGAACCAACAGGACCAAGCCAGTAACTTGCAAGTGCTGGTATTACTGCTTCTTGCCACGTGCTTCCTTCCCAGTCAACCTGCGCACCTCCAAGATAGCTTTTAAAAACAAACGAGCCTATCAGAATTTGGTCACGTGGGTTGTTGATGTCGCCAGTGATTGGAATGTCGGGATAGCGTGCTTTGAAGTCTTTTACGTGACCGTCCCAGTAGATTTGCTGTACCTGCATAATCCCAACAGCATAACCGTCTTTGTTTTTTGCTTTTGCTCTGGGATTGAACGAACTTTCAACAGCGGCTATACCTGCCAAGAACCATGAAGGAATGCCCAGTATTTTTTCTGCTTCTTCAAAGTAGGGTATATATTCTTGAGGTATATATTGAATAAGCGAACTTGCCGATACTACTGTTGGTCTGCCAAAGATGTTTTCTTTTACATCTTCAAACAGCCAGCCAAAGTCTTTGTCGCCTCTTTCGTAAGTCATTGCTGTGTATATAATGAGTTTTTTAGAAAATTCAATATCGTCATTTTTGTTATCTTCAAGTATCATTTCTTCAATCCTTTTGTACTCTGTATCAAGGTAGTTGATATTGTCAATCACAGCTACTTCCTGTACTTTTTGCAGTGTTTCTTCTTTGACGATTGTCTCTGGAGAGTCAGTGTATGAAACATCTTTAGCTTCTGGTGGAAGGGAAATAGCAGGGTTCTGGTTGCCCGGCTCAATTACCTCCGATTTTGTCTCTTTTTCCAGCTTTTTGACATCGTCAAAATTGCTGACAACCTCATATTTTGTTTTGATATTCAAATCCTTTGCCCTTTTTGCTTCTTTCTGCTCAATCGGTTTTTTAGGGTCGAAATCAAGCTCCAGTTTTCCGATATCATCAAGCTTTGCTGATTTTGGCAGATTGTTTTCATATGCAGTTGTTGTCTTCTGAAGTTTATATGATACAGTGAATCGGTTTTTGATTGTATCAGCACAAATTAGAAGGTAAATGGGCTGTGTTTCGCTCACTTTTACCTTTTCTGTCCATGTAATTTTAACAGTTTGGGTTTTAATAGAACTTACCTTTTCGGTTTGACCTGTTTGAGAGTTGTAAACTTCATTTTCAACCGTATACGTATATGTTCTTGTTTTTTCCTTTGTAACCAGTTTTGTAGTCTCTGTTGTGATATAGTGTTTGATATAAAAGAATCGGGGTTGCATTCTTTTTGCTATGCTCAAAAGTTCGTTTTTACACTTGCGAAAGTAAACTTCTGGCAGGAGTTTTTTAACCACATCCTCTGTAACATTTCTAATACCTTTCTTTGCAGCTTCTTTCATAACTTCCTCTAAATCCTTTTTCTGAAGCAGTCCCATGTTACTTGAAAGTACAAGATACTTGTAATATGCAATCACCCATGGATAAGTAAGAACTAAGTCTTGGTCAACTCCATTGTAATCATAAAGATTGCCATTGAGTTTTCTTATCTCTTCTGTAATTTCGCGAAGCAACCTTTCATTCTGCTCTTTAGAAAGCTTTTCTGAAATACTTTTCTCTTCAGCAAAAGAGTATATTACAGCAAGGAAGGTGATTATTATGAGAAAAAAGCCAAGGAGGGCTATAACAATTGGGGATTTAAATAGGTTTTTAAGTTTGCTTTTTCGATTATTTTTTCTCCTATAGTACTCCACATCATATACCCCCTTGAAAGATGAAGATTGCGGTTTTCTCATCTCCCGGCAGACTTAGCTTTTCTTCTCTGGTATTAATTCTGTTTGAACAATAGCAAGAGCTTCTATGACTGTCGGCTGAAATATTCCCATATTCCGCAGTTCATCAATTGCTTCTTTAGGTGAAACTGGTTTTTTGTACTGTCGCCAAAGGCTTGTCATAGCTTCAAATTTATCAGCAACAGCTACAATCTGAACAGGCAAAGGCAAGTCAGAAGTATCCTGGTGGTGGAGCAGGGCTATCACTGAAAATTCATTTAGCCCCAGCATTTTTAGAAGTTCTGCACCCCAGTAGCTGTGGTTTCTGAGAATTTCTTGTTCTTCTTTGCTTATTGCAATAGATTTATCCAGAAGAGCATTTGGAACGAGTAATTTCCCAACATCGTGCACAAGTCCAGCGGTGTAATAAAACTCTTCATCCATTCCCAGATTCTTTGCTATGATTGCGCTCAGTTTTGCAACGTTCAGTGAATGGGTAAGAAGTGTAGCATTTTTCTCGCTCATGTTTTGCAGAAGCAGATTCAGTGCTTTTTGCATAATACCTTTTGCACTCCCTTCTAAAAGAGTTGGCAACAAAAAAAGCAGGGTTTTAAACCCTGCTTAAAATGGCGATTCGCTCTCAAGAGTGATAACACCGTTTTCTACTGGTGGTGGTTCAAAAGACTCATCTTCTTCAAAAAACTCTTCAAGTTCCTTTTCAAGTTCATCTTCGGAAATCTCAGGTTCTGCTGGTTGGACTGATGTGGTTTGCTCCTGGGTTTGTTCTTTCCTGCCAGACCCTGCAAATTCGAACCGTTCGATTATGAAACTGAATGTGTTGTACTCTTCACCGTTTTTTGTTCTGCCTTTGGAGTTGACAACTCTTGCTTCGATTAAGATTGGTCTGCCTTTTTGATAGTACTGTTCCAGAAGTTCGGCATTTTTCTTAAATGCCAGGCATGGAATAAACTCTGTTCTTTTTTCGTTGTCAACAACCCTGTGAGTTGCTACTGTTACCCGTACCATCTTCTCGCTGTTTTGAGTTTGAAATACCTCGGGGTCTTTTGTGAGGTTGCCATAGAAAATACACTTGTTCATCAAAACACACCTTCCTTGCACTTATTATCAAAACATAGTACACGCCAAGCTTTTGTTTTTCTTCTCTCTATACTCCATGATTTTTACTGAACCGTCCTTTGTACTTGAAATTTATAGCCTTTACCGAAGAAGCACCAAAAGGATTTTTTGTCTGAACACTTACTGTCCCTGTCATTGTTACATCTTCTCCGCTAAAACTTATGTTTATACTATCCAAACTCATATTTCTTTCAGAAAGCAGGTTTGTCAGTTCTTCCTTCAATTTTTCTTCAACAATTAGATTATCTCCTATAACCTTTTCATCGCCTAATGCTTCACCTTCTTGCGATGTAAGTACGTATGCTGTTTTTTCAATTGCAAGTTGACATGCATTGTTTATCTGGTTTGTCTCCAGAGAAAAAAGTATTACCGCAAATGCAACTGCCGCAAGCATTGCTGACAAAAACATCATTGTTATCATAAAAACAAGTGTTGCATCTCCTCTTTTTCCTTTTAAAACTTTACTTATCATTTCCCACACCTCTAATGCTAATCTCATACTCAGAAAGTTCTTCTTTTCTGAGTATCCAGCGCAAGAATTTTCTGCACAGCAGGTATTTATACACCTGTTTTGCGGACACAAGCTGAAGCTTTTCCGCTATCTGTCTTTTTGTTTTGTACTTTTTTACCTTTTCAAACTCTAAAATTCCTTCTTGCTTGAGCTCTTCCATTATGGAATAGACAAACCTGTTGGTTCTTATAATCACTTTGTCTCTTTTAATGTTTGCCTTATTTATAGCTGCAAGAGAACTTTTTACCGCCTCTTTTACAGTCTCCTTGAACTTTTCTCTTTCAGTAATACAATCCACTGTTTTAAATGTTTTCAAATCCCGCCATTTTATGTCTTGTACAATCCTATTTAAAGCTGGGAAATATGAAAAGAATATTCCCATTTTTCTAAACCTGAATATAAACCTGAGTGCTGGCATGACTATCGCTTCAATTACAAAATTTAGCCCCGACAGTTTTAATACCATATAAATCAGTTTTAGTTCCCCCCGAAAAAGCTGTATTTTGTCATCATCATAACAAGAGGATATGTTACAAGTATCAAAAAAGGAATAACATAACCTACAAGCATAATCAAAGTGAACCTGACATTTAGTTTATCTGCAAGTGTTTCTATTTCTGTTTTCTGTTCTTCGTATATGTTTTGTGCAAGTATAGAAAGAACTTCGGTTATATGTGAAATTGTAACAGAGCGCAAGTTAAATATCCTGCACATCTTTTCAAATTCGCTGCTCAAAGTCTTTTGGCTTACTTGCAAACTTGCTTCTTTTAGACTCTGTCCTGCCAGAAGTCTTAAATTTATTTCTTTTATAAATGGTGTTACCAAATTTTCTTGGGACTCAGAAATGTACTCAAGAACCTGTTCAACCACAAGTCCACACTTAAACCCTTGTATCATTGTCTCTATTGTGTCAAGCAAATCCTGTTTAAATTGCTTTTTAAATTTTTTAATTCTTATACTCAAAGCTGTGATTGGCATTGTTGTTACTGACGGCAAAAGAATAAGTCCAAACAGTATGCTTATTCTTGCGTACAGCAAAAAAAGCAAGCACGAGATTAAAAAGAACGTAAAAACAATTGAAATAAAATCATAAACATCCTGGATGACAAACCCGAACAGTGTTCGTTTGGAACTCTGTATTTCAACATCTGTTGCAAACACAGTCTTTATTTGCCTGTCAAGTTTTTCTATAAAATCTTTTGCTTTTTTGTTTTTCTCAAACCTTTTTACGTATTTCTTAATTTTCAGTGGTTTGAGCGTTTTCTTGATTTTCACCTTTTTTCACCTCTTTGCTACATCATCTGCAGTTTTGAGCATGTAGTACGTGCTTGCAATAACTATTGAAAGTACAAACGCAAGGATTATTTTCCCGCCAGCAGTTGAATAGCTTTCTTTTGCTTCTGGGAAGAAAAATAAAATTGTGCCAAGAGTAACCAGAATTATACCAACTATTGCAACCATTACACTCTTGATCCTTGCTATTTTCTTTCTTATGAGTCTTGCACGGGAAAGTTTATCGTTTATTTTTCTGGCTGTATTCATGCAGACATCTGAAAGCGACGCACCCGACAAATTTGCAAATATCACACTGTCAACCCACGTGCTGACTATGTTCGAAAAGTTGTTCCTCTCTTTGAAGTTTTTCAGTGCCTGTTCTAAAGTGGTTCCTGACTGTACTTCACTTAAAATTGTTTCGATTTCTTTTCTAATCCTATAATCCTTCTCTTCTTCCCTTGCTTGGAAAAGCACAGCTACCAAGTTCGGTGTTCCTTTCAGCATTATTGCAACGTTCTGTGCAAATTCTCCGAACCTCTGTTCAAACTTGAATCTTTTGTTAGCGGATACATAGTCGAGAACAATTTTCGTTACTATGAACGAACTCACAATTAAAACTACAAAGTATGCTAGCTGATTTAGAATCACTGCAAGTACAAAACAAAAAACTGCAAAGTACAGGTAGTACATTATAAAATCGTCGGTTGAGATTTTTACTTCTGCGCTCTTGAGTTGTCTGTCAATCCTGTCGTGTATATCGCCAAGAAAACCGAAAAAAGTATACTTTTGCAAACTCTCATCAGGTCTTATTAGCTGTCTTGAAAGCTTTTGACGAATTTTGTATACCCTTTCCTCATAGTATGCTAAAAACAAAAATAGAACAAAAAAAGTTATAACTCCTAGAAGGAGACTCAGCAAACTCTTCACCTCTTTTCCTATTAATTGTATTTGTATACATAATCAAGCTTGTAAGTCCCATCGCTATTTAGCCCTTTTAGCTCTGCGATTTCTTTAATAACTCTTCCCAGAATATTTCCAGTTTCGTCTTCTGCAATGTCCAAAAATACTAATACATCTATGGTACTTGAAATCAAAATCCTCATGTTACGAACATCAAGGTTGGGATTAAACTCTTTTAATTTCATTTCAAGTTTTTGCAGAGCAAGGTAAGTTGACCCTGCATGTATGGTCGTGAGACTTCCTCTGTGTCCAGAGTTCAGTGCGTCCAGAAAGCCATACGCTGCTTCCGGGGTTCGTATTTCTGTTATAAATATCCTGTCGGGGTTTGCCCTGAGACAGTTCAGAAGTATATCGCTCCATGTTATGGGTTTGAGCTCATCGTTTCCTTCTCTTGTTTTGAAATAGTAAACATACTTTAAAGGAAGTTCAACCTCATGGGTGTCTTCCAGCACTGCAACAACATGATTTGGTTGAATGTAATATGTCAGAGCGTTTAAAAAAGTAGTCTTACCAGCATTAGTCTGACCTACGGCCACTATATTTTTCCTGCTGCGCACAGCATCTTTAAAATAGTTTATCATCCAGTCTTCAAAGTTTATATAACCTCTCCTTAATTCTTCAAGAGTTTTTAACTTTGACGTGTGCTTTCTGATAGTAATATAAGGCTGAGCACTTTCTGGTGGAATGACAAGCAGAGCTCTTGAACCATCATAAAGTTCACAGTCAACATCCGGGTTTTGAATATTTATTGTTTGTCTGGCTGTTGCTGCAATCTTTTCAATGATACGCAGTGTTTCGTCATCACTTGGGTACTCTTCCTCAAACTCTTTTCTGAGTCCGTTTTCTATATAGTATATCTTTGTTCCCATCACGTATATTTCAGTTACATCTGGTACTTTTAAAAGCTTTTCGATTGGCCCAAGCCCGAACAACATGTTGTAAACATAATCGTAAACATACTGCTGTGCAAGTCCCAAATAGTTTTCTGCATAGTACTTATCAACGTATTGTTTTGTTAGCTCTTTTAAAAGGTCAAGGTTACCTGCAACATTCAGGCTGCTACTCAGAACCTTGTTTCTGACATATGTTAAAAGTTCGTTATAAGTAGCTTTTGTTGAAAATTCTTCTGAAGAACCAGAACTTTTTATTCTCTCTAAAAGTCCCATTTTGTAATACCCCCGCAAGCTTTTTTATATTTTTTTGGAGTCTTCTATCATCGTATCCCTTTAATTTTTTGTAAAACGGTATATCGTGTACGAGCTTCATAGAGTGCTTTATTTTATCAATGTAAACAAGTTCTTTATTTGTTACCTTGTTGCGAACAAAAACAAAGTTTTTCAGGTCGCTCAAGTTATTAACCTGTATCCAGTCCAGTACCGCATTTATTCTTGCCACAGGAGTTATATAATTCTCTTCTGTCACAATAAATACCTTGTCTGACTGTTGTAAAACGTCTACCACAAGTTCCACAATGCCCGGTTGTATATCAACAAGCACATATTCATACTTGAACTTCAAAACCTCCACACACCTTGTTATATCTTCTCTCTTAATATACCTGTCTTCGCCCGGATATCCCCCGACTATAACATCAAAGTTTTTCCCCTGTGGTCTTTGTACTGCTGACAGAATGTCATATTTGTATGTCAGAATATTTTTATTAGGGTCAAGCGGGGAGAGCAACGATACAAAATCGCCTGGTGAAAAATCAAGTTCTAAAGCTACAACCCTGTGATTTTTCGAAAGTGCTTCGGCAAGTGCAAGAGCTACTGTAGTTTTCCCCACACCACCTTTTGGGCTGAATATTGAGATGAGCATTTTGCATCTCCCCTTCATTGCTTCTGGATAATAACAGTATAATCCCCGCTTTTTAGACTGCTGGCAAGCTGTACTGCCTGGTCTTTTTTAACTTTTACAATTGCATATCTTGTATTTGAACCGCTTACCATGTTGTTTGTGGTCTTTGACAGAAGTGACACAACTTCTGCGTCCTCTACTGCAAATGGTGGCACTCCAGAGTTTGATGTAGATGTTGTTGCGATTATTAGTTTTGTTCCCTCTGTTATAAACTGTGTAAGTGGTTCCGGGATGTTTATACAAATCAGCGTCTCATCTTCATAAACCTGTACATATACGCTTTTTATTACATCATCATAGAAAAAATCTCCCGCAACTCTTGTTACACCTACACGTTGACCAACAAGTTTTTCTTTTTCTTTAACTACACCTTGCGGCAGTACATCCGACGGAAGTTTTATAAAAGTTATATCATTATCATTTATCATCTCTCCCTGGTGAATCAGTCTTTTTGCAACAGGTACCTGGACTATGCTTGCCTGCTTTGAAATAAAAATGTATGAAAGTAACATAACAAGTATAGCAGGTATCACAGCAAGTTTTATTATCTTATTTTTCATCTTTTATCCTCCTCTTCACTCAAGTATTTTGTAAAAGTTTTTAAAAGTGACTGCTCTAAACCTGTCACCAACAAGGTTTGAAACATCAGTTTGTGACACCACAATGTCTGCTTCAATGTGTTTTAATCTTTCAAGTTCTACTTTAAAACCGGTTATCACCACAACCTTTTTATCACAGTTTTTTAAAACTGTCTCCGTCAAATCTTCCCTTTTAGATACCGGTGGGATTTCAAAGATTATTACATCGTAATTTTCTTTTGCAAAAGAAATAATTCTTTCTAAATCTTCTTTTCGCAAATCCTGAATGAGCGAAAGTTTCGGTGGTGACTGGATTATATCAACGTTCTCGTAAAGAGAATACACACTCGCAAAAAACCTTTCTTTCAAATCCCCTTTTTGTTTTAAAAAGCAGCCAAGATGCGGCAAAACAGGTAAATCAAACTCAAAACATAAATCGCCCCCTCCCTCGTAAAAGTTCATGTCAACAATCAATACTTTGTACATTAAAAGTATGTTCACAAGTCTTTTTATCAGTTCAGTTTTGCCGGCAGAACCTTTTACGCTTGTTATAGCAACTGTCTGTGGGGTTTTTATCTCAATATTTTTTATGTGTTTTTGCTTTTCTTCTTTTCTGGCAAGAAATGTTTTCAAAGACATTACCTTTTCGCTCAAGAACAAATAACTGCTTATATCCTTTTCATCCACCACTATTGCGCTGTAATTCTTTTTTCTTACTCTCAAAAAAGCACTTTCTAGAGACATCGCAACTTCAAAGACTTGACCTGCTGTTTTTGAAAAAACTTCTACTGTCTGTGGATTTTTAGTGATAAGAAGCAACATTTTAATGCACCACCTCGACAAGTACACTTGCTCCCAGAACAAACGGTGCAAGTGGAATATATGTTTTGAGATATGTTTTGTTTATAATACCTGCTATAAACCCTGCCACAAACCCGGATACGCATGTTAAAATCAGAACCCTCAAAAAATCAAACCCGAAGTACAGTGAAAGCACAGATAAAAGTTTTATGTCCCCCTCTCCCAGAAGATATATCCCTTTCTTTTCTGAAAAAATGTATATCGCAAGAAAAAAAACAGTCCATATCACAAATACAACTAAATTGCCATATTTGCTATTGAAGATTACTTTGCCCGCTGAAATAAGAAATAAAAACAGTATTGCAATATTTGGTATTTCATGTTCTCTGAAATCGTATACTGCCACAAATGAAAGTATCAGTATCAGTAGCATAGAAGATATGGTTTCACTCATCCAAATCACCTGCTAATCCTGCTATAAGCTCTCTTATTCTGTTTAGCTTTTTAAGTTCTCCTTCGAATTTTGCTATTTTTTCTTTTAATTTCTTATTTTCTTCTGATAATTTTTGATTTTCTTCTAAAAACTCATCTACTTTTTTGTTCTGACCATATTCTTGAAAAAACCTTCTTACTTCATCAGAAATTAACCGGGCAACAGCAGTGGACAGGTCTGAAATAAAAGTTTCTATATCCTGCATATTTTGCTGTTCAGCAAAAAGCTTCTCTACCTGACTTTCTTCTACTGGGGCAGTAAATAAATCATCTTCTGTTTTTTCTGCCAGTTCATTTCTCAGTTCTTCAACTGGTTCTTTTTCAGGTTTTTCTTTTGTTTCTTCGAGCGGACCAGCAAAAAGCTCATCTTCTATTTCATTTTTGTCCTGTCTATTATTTGCTCTTGAAATCAAATCTTCTACAGCAGACATTATCTTTGGAAGTTCAATTGCACCTGCAAACACATATTCAAACCCTTTTTCGGAAGCATACTTCTCGAGTTCAGGAGACGTCAAAATTATCTTGAAACCCTGGATTTCTGCTGTTTTATCTATTTCTTGTTTATCTTCACATACCACAACACATATTTTAGCTCTCGTAATATCCTCTGTTACAAAATCTGCAAACTTGTTCTTGAGAAGTTCGTCAAGACTCTGTATCCTTGTCATAATATATATCATTTCATTCTTCACCTCTTTTGACTGTGTATTTCCAATATTGTATTTTTTAAGAGTTTCACTCACAAAACCAATTAGCTTTTGTGGGTCTGCAAATTCATGTTCGAACAGTCTCTGTTTCAGTTTTTCTATGTGAGATATGATTCTTTTATCCCATGGTTCTTGGAGTCTGCCACACCACGGGATTACTTCCACTGTTATATCTTCTGGCAGACAAATTTTTTGTCCCTTATTTGCTTTGTTTATCACAACAAAAATTTTCGAAAGATCTATCCTTGTTGAAAGATATCTGATGATTCTTGCAAACCTCAAAATAACCTGTTGATTGTTTTCTACTATTACAAGCACTTTGTCACTTGTATTTAATACATCAACAGCTCTTTCAACAAGCCCTGGCTGAATGTCAAAAAGCACAAAATTAAATTCATTTTGAGCTTCATTGATAATCTTTTTAAGTTGTTTTGGGTCTATCTTCTCATGAACTTCAGGAAAACCACCTGCAACGACAAAATATTCTTTGCCCTGTGGTTTTTGAATACTGGACAACAATCCATGCACACAGGCTACTTCTATGTTTTTGTTCTTGTCAACATCAAGCAAAGTTACAAAATCGCCCGGTGAAAAATCAAACTCTATCACAAGCGTTTTCCCTTCTTTTTGCAAGACCTCAGCAAGTGCAAGGGTTACTGTAGTTTTCCCCACTCCACCTTTTGGACTGAATATTGAGATTATTTTTCCCATAACCTCACCCTGCTTTCTTATACATTTCTGCTATTAAGTCTTCAAGCAAAACAAGCATTTCGTAAATATCAGATGGTATTTTCTTTACTCCCAGAAACCTCAACATCCCTGTTATGATCTTCTTTACATCTTCCCCGCAATCTGTTTGCACAAAAACCTCCTTGCCAGTAGTTTTTGTTCCTTCACTTACTTCTTCACTTACTTCTCTCTCTTCTATATCTTCCATACTACTCTGTTTTGTGTACTCTCTCTCTTCTTTTGTTTCGATCTTTAATATATCTTCAAACCCCACATGGTCAGCAACTTTGAGTATTTCAAACAGGTTTTTAACGTTTGAAAAAGTTGCTGGATGTTTTATTCTGTAAACCACATCCGCAACCTCAGCAGGATACATAACTATATCGTATATCCCCAGCGCAAGCGCGTTTATTAAAATTTCCCTGTCATCTTCGTCAACGAGCAAAATCACCCTCTTATCTCTTGCACGCAAGGAAAACAAAAGGTTTATAAACCCTGACTTGTCTTCTTCTTTATTTGTGTGTCTGTCGAAAAATGTAGAAAGCACCACTGTCGAGTAGTCATCTGTCTGTCTCAAAAAGTCCCGGTAGAATATCACCTTCGAATTTTCTATCTCTGAAGAAAGTTTTATATCAAAATCGGCAAAACCTGTTGCTATATATATCATCCCTTTCAACCCTTTCTTTACTTCTGGTCGACAAACCTTTCAAACACAAGACACATATCGTCTACTTTCAAACCATAACCAAAGTATATCAGTCCTGATTTTTTATCAAATTTTACTCCATACCCGAACAACCTCAAAACCGACCTGACAGGCACATAAATTTTACCGTCCAGCTTTCTTGCAGGGTAGGGTAGTTTAAACTCTGCTTTTTTGAGCTTGTTATCCTTTGCTACTGCAAAGCCTACAGCTTTTGGATTTTCAAGCATGAGTTTTATTTCTTTTTTGTTTTGCTTGAACACTACCCAGTTGTTTTCTATGCGTAAGTCAGCTACAAGTATTTTTGCCATATCTTCTGCTTTTGCAAGGCTATATCCGCCTTTTGCGACTAAAATCTCTATATCGTATCTTTTGCTTGTGTCGTATGCAGGAACTAACTTGTATGTGCTTTTCACATATTCTTTTTTCCAGTCTTCTTTGCTGGATAGACTCTCTGTTTTTTGTAGCTGGACTTTTTCAAACTGGGGAAGCTGCGGACGTTTTTCTTGTAACAAAACCCCAAGAAAAATACCAGCAAGAATAAAAAAGGTGGTTATAAGCCAGACTGTTTTTTTAAGGCTTGGCATTACGGCACCTCCTGCACAACTGCTGATGCCTGAGCCTTTACCGTCATATTCCCCGGTATCCTGAACATGGATGTTATCACGCTAAACTTTGGAAAGTTGTATTCTATCTTCACTGTAAATATTTCTCCTGGTGAGGTATCACCTTCAGTATTTATTGTGCTTCTCCCTGAAAAATCATATAGAAGACTTGACCCTGTTGACTGTGCCACCTGCATAGCTGTTGATACTATTTTGCTTTCTTCTTCTCTCACAGCTTTTTCCACTGCTACTTTTGCGGTGTGCTGCAACGCTATCTTGGAATACCCTATCACAGCAACCTGTATCGCCAAAAGAATCAAAAGTATTACAAACGGCAGCATTGCTATAAACGCCAGTATTCCTTCTCCTCTTTTGTTTTTTAGAACTTTCACTTTTTGCCTCACCTCCTCACAAAAAAAGAAGGGAAGTCATTGAGACTTCCCTTTTGATTAACCGCCAAACCATGAACTGATTGTTTGAAATACCCTGTTAATTATGCTCTGAAACTGATTGGGTGCAATCGCATACAGTATACCAAGAATCACTATAATGATAACAATAAGACCTAAAAAAGCAAGCAACCCTTCTCCTCTTGTGTTTTTCTTGAGTTTAGCAAAGTTTGTGCAAAGTCTTGCAAATATTTTAATCATCCTTTCTCACCTCCTTTTATATAAAAACCTGTACAAAAAAACAGGAAAGGCGAAATACCTTTCCTGTTCACTGCGGGTATATGTTTCTTTCCACGGACCATGTAAGTCTTTCGTCGCTTGTCCTGAAAATACCAATCTGGGGTGTCTTATTCAAGTAACTTACATGTTCATTAAAGCTCAACCGACCATCTGTGGTCAGTACACAGTTTTCTATTTTTCTTTCTCTCAAGTGCAGTACTCTGTATATCTTTGTTTTATCAGGTCCGGGTGGGTCTACTAAAGTGGTTGTGAACGTATTTACTGGCACGTTGTCTTTCACAAGTGTGTCAACATCAATCGTCTGACCGTCCACCTTAGCTGCAAACGGGAAAAATATTTTGCTGTCTGTTTCTGACTCATAGTTTGTATAAACGAGAGTTGATTCTTCATTTGGGTTTGATCTTCCTGCCTTTTCAAACATGAAATATACTGTGTAACTTATAGAGTTTTGCGAAACTTGAATATTTTCAACCTTGAAAGGTGATTCCTCTTTTATTCCTGCGTTTCTGTACCTTACAACTCTTGCGTATGGGGCTTTGTAGCTGACTTCTGTTGCAGGTGTAAAATCAAGATTGTATCCTTTGAGAACTACTGTAGTATACGGGTTCCCCTGGTCATCGTATTCTGTTTTTGTATCGTAAACAGGTACTTTTCTGTAGTATCCAATGTCCCATATTCTGACATCTATTTTGACGTATGAATGACGCTTTGAGTCTATTGCCTGACTGCTTACTGTAGGATGGTATTTTGTATAAATTACGTTCCTGTCAAACTTCAAAGTTGCTTTGTATGAAATCTTGCTGGTCCTTCCCCCACCCCAGTAGCCTGTTGGCTCTTCTGTTACTCTTTCGTATGTCCTGTAGACTAATTGTCCGTCCGGATATTTGAGAATCAACACAACAGCTGCTGCTTTCCCGCCTTGACCTGTTACCGGCATGACATAATGTTTGAGATTTTCATAGTCGTCAGGGTTGATACCTGCCTGTAAAAGTGCGTCTCTGAGTGTCTGTCCTCTCATGTCTGCGTACATATAGTCTCTGAGCCATATTTCAAACATTTGGTCTAAGTTATTTGGTTTATTTCCTTTATAATACGCTTGTGCAACTTCGCTTATACTTCTTGCAATCGGGTTTGTCCACGGGTCTTTTAAGATTTCAACTCCGTTTGTTACTGCTCTGTAAGGCACATCCGGTGGAAATTTTATTTCCGTAGCAGGCACATACTTGTCAGATACCCCTGCGTATCTGAACCAGCCTCGAACAGCACCGGGTGTGCCCGGTTTTGCAGGAACATATATACCCTGGTCATTTTTTACTGCCCAGTATGCTCCGTTTGGGTCTTCCTTGAAACCCGGTCGTTCTGAGTAGTCAAAGTTTTCTTTGATGTCCTCTGGTGAACCATATACAGGAAGTCCTCCGTGCAGAGCAGAAAGTTCTCTGTTAAAAGGAAAAATATAATAGATGACAGTAGTGGAAACGTCTTTTTTTTCCTTTTTTCCATATCCATCTATACCATGTTCAATCTTATACAGAGCTTCAGGTGACAAATGATCTTTGATAGTACCTGCCGGTACTGGTAGTGGTTCTGGTTCGCCGTACTGTCCTACATCTGCTTTTGTGCTTTGATGTACAAAACATAAAGAAAGCAGAAACAGAGCTGCTACAAAAAATGCAGCAGCTCTTCTGAACATCATCTTTTCCATCTACAAACACACCTCCAGAAAGGTCTATTTGTAGTTTTTGTCGGGTTTCGCAACAACAAACTTTGCACCGGGTATGTCAGGTTTTTCGTAGTAAGTCCTGTTTAAAAAACCAGTAGCACCACTCGGCCATTTTACTGCAAACATGTAAAGGTAAATGTCACCGTATTGGACAATTACACCGGGTTTTTGGGGCAAAAGTGCCTTTGTCTTTTCTGAATAGTAGTATTTCGCGTCATTACGTATCTGCTTTTCGTATGCTTCTGGTATGGGACCCATGCTTGCTGCAACCATCTTTGGGGTAACAAGACAATCAGGTGGCATTGCAGCAATACCGGGCAAACCTGATTTTTCACGTGTTACGGGTGTACCAAAAAGTGTAAAGTAAAGTCCGTAAAAGTAATAGTCACCAAGATCCAGTCCAAGTCCGCTTGCAAACGCCATTGAAAGCTGTGGAACAACACCACTTTTGATAAATGGGTCTTCTTTGACTGTGTTTTTAAACTCACGAGCAACGCCGGGCAGGAGTCTCAAAGTTACAATCTGTGTGTCGAAAACAGCACCGTCAAGTTCGCTAATAACACTTTCCAGGTCCCACGGGTCCATTTTGAGGTCGTCTACTTTGCCGAGGTTTGTAAGTCCACAGATTACATCACCTTCCGGTGTCATGTAAAGTGCTGCCCGGTTGCTGAACTCGTCAAACACATCTCTTTTCTTTTTGTCAAAAAGCCTGTCCAAAAGTTCATTTGCTTCCTGCTCGGTCAACGTCTTTCCCGGTACTGCTCTTACCTTCTGGAAGTAAAAAGGTGACTTGTCCCAGATGTATATCCCAAGGTCAAACATCCTGAGAACAGGTTCCTTGTAAAGCTGTGGTATGCTTTTTATATCTTCAATATACCCTTGAACTTCAAATCTTCTGTAGTCGTAGTATTTGTATCTTCTGGGAAGACTTTTGAGCCAGTTGTAGATGTATTGGTTGTAACGCGGGTCTATCTTTGGCATGATGAAGTTTAAAATGTATTTGTCGTTTGTATCTGTGTAGTCTTTTAATTTCATATCTCTTTGAGGTTTGTAAGCTGTGTAAAAGAGTGTAACTGGTTTGTACTGTACTTTTTCGCCGTTTTCTAAAATGTAGTAGTAAGGAACTTTGTTGCGTTCAAAAAATATATAGTATAAATCCCCCTGTACAACTTCAGATGGTTCTCGTGCACCGCTTCTTTTTATTCTATAATTTAATACTCTTTTGACGTTTTTGAGGACTTTGATGTTTGGTCTTTTTGGGATTGAAATTTTGAGTTGTTGCGGATACTTTTTCTTGAACGTCTGTACGAGCTGTCTGACAGTATCATAATTGTCCATTGCACATTTGCCATTCAAAAGTATCGGGTTGTATACAAATTTTACGTCTTTTGTTCCATCAGCATAGGTAATTTCGTATCGCAGGAAATCAAAAAACTGGTATGCTGCCATGGTGCAGTAGCCAGGATTGAGCACAACGTCTTTCCCTGAAAGGTAGCTTTCCCACAGGTCATACACTGCTGTTGAAACTGGTATGTTCTTGACCCTGAGATAATCAATCTTCTTTATAGCGTTCCACATGATGTACGACGCTTGGGCTCTTGTAAGCACGCTGTCTGGTTTAACCTCTGCAGGGACAATCCCAAGCGTTTTTGCCTGTTCGAATGTTGCGGGTTCAACCCTCGACCTTGACAAAATCGATTCTGTAAACCCTTTTGCTGTTGTGATATATGGTGCAGATGGTTTTGTCTGGGTTTGTTGTGTTGCTAAAGCTTGCCTGGACTGTGCTGTGAGTTTTGGTTGTGAAGTCTTTTTCGCTATACCGTTACCACATGCTGTCAAAAATATCATCGTAACTAAAAGCAAGAACAATGTTGTTTTCTTGAACATGTTTTTCATGGTAAATTCTCTCCTTTCTTTTAGATTTCTTATTGTTAATAATACCCTGAAAAACTGTTAATTCCAAGGGAAAATTGATTGTTTGAAGTCTTTGATTGTCTATACTACTGGGAAGGCAAAGAGCAAAACCTTTCCATGTTCAATCAACTCCTTTGGTAAAGTTTTCTCTCATTATAGTTATACCATGATTTTGAAATTTACTACCCTGAATTTAATCATCCCGTGAAAAACAAAAACCACAGGCAGATTTACCTGTGGTTTAGCTGTTGATTTCAATCTGCCTTTTCGTATTTGCTCAAAAGCTCAAAAAAGCTATAAGTTGAAAGCTTTCTTTTTCTGAGCTTCATCTCATCTAAAATTTGCTGTCCTTCTTGAAAGCTGATAATCTTTTTCTGATACGCAAGATACAGGATTGTTTCTGTGGTTATCAGTGGAGGATGATCGGGTTTGATGTGAGGCAGAACGTCTTTAAGATTGTTACTGGCAAGTGTACCATCGCACATTTTTGCGAGTACAATCGTTGCTGCTTCACCATATCCAACAGGTCTTTCTTTGTTCGGGTCTACAAGCTCTAAGAACTCAGAGTACGTGACGTCAAGCGGGTCTAACTTTACAAGCTTAAAAGTGCCTGCCTCTATTTCCCTTTTTATGTTTTGATACACAAAAATACTTTTAGTATATTTAAGTTTTTCAATCTCTTTAAAAACCATAGAGGGTATACAGATGTTGTTCTCAAAAAGTTTAACAAGAATATCCAATCTATTGACCCATGAAAAAGAACAAAGACAATCAGTATCAAAAAATACCGGCATCTTCAAATTCATTTGTTGCACCTTCTATCTCTTCTGGCACATTAAATACAATATCAGCATATCCACCTTCTATGAGCAGTTCTTCATATTTTCCGGGAGAAATTCTTCCCTGTTCATATAATTTTGTTGCTAGTTCGACATACTTTGAATATACCTTAATTCCTCTATCGTTTGTTGGTTTATATATATCTGTTGGATAACCTAGCTCATAAGCCCTTCTAATAACATCTGCTTTAAATTCTTCATACTGTCCTTTATTGATATATCCCAGTTCTTTAAGTCTTATTAACATTAATTGGTGACTAACTCTAAAATACTGTTCTAAAAATATTACGTCGTCAAGTTCGATTTTTCTATTCTCTATTCTTCGGGAAAGAATAAAATCCACTGCCTCTTTCGGCAAGAGAAAATTTACTGCAAACTGGTTAGCCTTATATTCTTCTTCATACTCATCTTCAAATTTCTTAATTGGACAAATACGATGGGAAATGTTTCTGTCAAACTTGAAGTGGTAATACTCATGCGCAGCAGTAAAATGTTGATGCCCCAAAGTTTTTTTTGAGTTTATAACAATCAAACTCTCTTCATTTCGTCTCAAGAGTATTCCTGAGATCTTATCACTCATTTCCACTATCATTAATGATATCCCTTCTACATTACTCAGAAAATCAAATATATCTATTTTGTCAAACATGCCTATCCCTAAACTGTTACGGGTTTGAAGAGCTAAAAGTTCCATTTCTTTATTCAAGTTCACTTTTTCATCCCTTCTTTTTTGCTAGTTAGCATCATTTTCATTTGTTCAAGGTTAATTAAAAATCGATTGGCCAGCGCTATAATTTCTAAATCCTCTTTTTCTAAGTTTTCAGCACGAAATGAAAAACTAACTGCTGGGGCAGCAGTTTCTTCGTCACTAATAAAGTAATCAAGAGTATAGCCGTATAAATCCGCAAGCTGTTGTAAGGTTTCAATGCTAATTTCCCTTGTACCATTTTCGTAGTATGAAAGTTGAACTTTGTGGATACCTAAAAAATCAGCTACTTGTTCTTGAGTAAGCCCTGTTTTTTTGCGTGCCTCTTGTAATTTCTGACCAAGCTTTTTGTAAAACTCTGAATTTTTCATAACAATCACCTTGTTAACAATATTGTTAATTTTAATTGTTATTATACCACTTTGTTAACTGTTTTTCAATATGTTTTTCTCTTCTGAAAAACAAAAAACCACGGCTTTATTCTTAACCATCTCTATTTAGCCATGGCTTGATTTTCATGTGATATATTCTTTTCGTGTTCTATAGCTAAAAATTTTTTGACACTCTATATAAACACCTAAAAACTACATTTGTGGCAATTGAATCTAAATAATATTATACCACTTTAACTTGAATTTGCAACAACAAAAATTTTGACATTCTTTATAAACACCTAAAAGTTGTATTTGTGGCAAATACTATGAGTATATTGTATCACATTGTTTGTTCTATTTCAATGTTGACCTGCTTAAAAAACAAAACCACAGGCTGTTTTTAGCTGCCTGTGGCTGCAATGTTTTTAATTTGCAAGCTCTTTTCTCAGTTTTCTTATCTCTTCAATAGCAAGCTCTGTTACCTCTGCTATGTCCTCATCACTCTCTCCTTTTAATATCAACTTTTTTGCTATCTCAACCTTTGTTCTATACTCTCCCTGTTGAATTCCTTGTTGAATTCCCTCGTTAAACTTCCTTTCTAATGACTCATCTAAAACTCTTGCAATGTTTGACACAAACTCACCCATTTTCTCTCCCCCCTGTAATAGGGTTTTTGTCATTTTTTCAACTTCAATCCTCTGTCTTTCGTTTAACCTCGGTTCTATTATGTTCTTTACAAGTATCGCAAACCTCTCTCTGTTGTGTTCATCCATCTTCTCAAGTACAGGCACTATTCTGCTTAGCCTTCTTGTCAGTTCACTTGCATCATCTCTTGCCTGTTCAAGATAGAATACTACTGGCACAAGACTACCCTCTTCCCTCTCAAAAAGGTCTACTACATTTAACTTCGAAAGGTCTACAAGCTCATACCTGAATATATTTTCCTTGAAAATCTCAAATGCATCAATTATATCCCTTGTCACATCCCACTTTTCTTTCAGCCCGTTGTATGTCACAATCGGTATTATCGCTGGTAGTTTTTCGGCTCCCTCTCTTATCTTCCTCGCCCAGAGCATTATCATATACTTTAAAAGCCTTTCTGCCATATCTTCGTCTACTTTTGACTGGTTCTCAATTAAGATGTAAAAGTACACTTCTCTGTCTTTCAGTCTTGCTTTCGCTATGACATCTGCCCGCTTTTGCTTAAAAGTCTCATCTACAAACTCTTTGTCAGCAAGTTCAATTGAATCCTCTTCAATATCTTTTGCCCAGCTGTAGCCTATCACATGTTTGACAAGGAAAAGAATGTCTTTCGGGTTTTCAAACAAAAGCTTAAAAGTTGAGTCATGTTCCTGCGGTGGTAAACTGCTACTCATCTGTTTACTCCCCCTTTTTTGAGTTTACTCAGACTTTGTGGGGGAGAGGCTGCTCCTTTCACTTCTATTATACCACATTTGTTGCGGTCTGCTTTTAAAATTTTGAGACTTCGTATAAATACCTGAAAAGTATATTTGTAGTAATTGTTTCTAATTATATTATGCCACTGTAGCTTGAAATTGCAATATAAAAAATTTGACACTCTGTATTAACACCTAAAAGTTGTATTACTGGCAATTAATTTAAGTATATTGTAACATATTTGCTTCAAGTTTGCAACGGTTTAGTAACTTTTGACTGTTCATGAGCATGGGCAACTGGAATGGGTAGCCCGGTTGTGTGCAGAGGTAATTTGCGTATGCCTAACGTATAGAGTATTTTGATAAACTCTATTGCTTTTTCTTCTTGCCATTCCGGTATTTCTATCATGCACAAGTTGTCAAGATTAGGTTTTTTAAGAAAATTAACAATGTACAGATTGTTACCAAATGTTATTTCACCTTCACGGTAACGGACGTAATTGTATGAAAGTTTCATAATTTCAGAGTTGTTTGGGATCTTTATTACAAAAGGTTTGGAGAAGTATTGTTCAAAATAAGGACGAATAATGTCTCTTATTATGCTTATTAGTTTCCCTGACTTGGCAATGCCTATAAGCACATTGTTCTGCTGTTCACATATTTCTTTAATTTTTTCCTTCAACACAGTATAAGCGCTGCTTGGCTCACTTTTGACATATTTGATAACTTTATTTCGCAACAAGCCATCTTTTAATACGATACATTGTCTTTCTTCTGTGAGAATCTTGATAAGTACAGCCCATTCTGTTATGTCACGCAAGATTCTGACAAAAGGGCTCTGGTCTTCATCACTTGTATTTCCAATGAAAGTTAAATCTTCCCATGTTGTAATTCCAAGAAAGTCAAAGAGAAACTTAATAACTGGCTCGTTGTTTTTAAGTTCTTCTCTGTGGTTTGCCCATCTACCTTCTGGCAGGTCAGTAGGTACGACGATATCAAGATATACATTCCCCGAATCATCTGCACATTTGATATAATACGCTTCAGTGTATTCAAGTTCAATCTTTACATTGCTTGCATCAACTGCCACCGCTTTATGTCTGTAATGTATTTCTGATTCACTCAAGTAGGTTATGTTTTGTCTTACTTCTTTTTCAAATAATTCTTCCATGTTTTTTCTTATTTCTCTTTCTATAGTTGCAATTTCGTCAATTCCTTTGATATGAGAAACTTCTAACACTATCACCACTTCCCTTTAAAAATGTTAAGTATATTATAACACGCTTTTAAATTTTTGTGAAATACTATACTCTCTTGTGCCAAGTCAAATTTTATGTTTTAAAATACTACATTAAAAACAGTTACCTAAATTTAAAACTACTGGGGAAACCGGGTTGAAACTTTGGAACTGGTTTTTCTTGATCTTTTTAAAAACCCTGCCACATCTTTATGTAATCGTTTACAGACCTTCTCCCTTGCTTTTTGCCTGTTTTGACTCCAGTAGCCACAGCAAAAGCCCTTTTCAGGCTCAGGGTAGTCCTGCGAGTTCAGTATTTCCAGGACTTTTGAGATACTGCCCAAACCCGCAAAGAGTTTTCAAACCGGTGTGAATGCACTAAGGTTTTTGGGATTTGCTCTGCGTCTGCTTCGGGCTTTGGATTCAACTCTTTCGCGGGAACACAGGCAAATATCCTTGACACAAAATTGGAGGCAGTTCAATGGCGAACAAGTGTCCAATGTGTTCGCGCTTCAGTTTGCTATTTAAGCTGGATTGAGTCCCAAAAACCTCAAAACTTCTGCCTCAGTTTCTTCAAAATTACCACTTCGCAAATATTCTTTATAGAGCTTTTCCATGCTTGTATAGATAGAGTTATCCCTTTCTTCTCTGAGCTTTTTGCCGGTATTTTCTACTGGCGCAGAACTATTTACCTGTGTTGGGAGTTAAAATAAAATTGTGTCCACTGTATAATTAGTATTGAAATAATCATCAAAGACCAGCTAATTAAAGTCAAGAGTTTTTTAAAAAATTTTTGATAACATTTTATGGCAAAAAATTCTTTTAAAAGGGTATAAGAAGGTAAGCCATCCATTAGAAGTTGACATAATATATGGAGGCTGAGCACATATTATGGTTAACCAATGTTTCATTAATAAAACAACTATTTATACGCAACAAACAGCAGTCTTGTTAAAACATTTTTGAATATGTTCTTCAGGAGTTCTAAGTTCAAAAGGCTTTTTATCACGCATAACAGCAAAGATAATGCATATGAGCTTTCTCATGACAGCACCTAATGCAACTTTTTTGGGCTTTTGTTGACACTTTTTCTGATAGTATTCCAATAACACAGGATTACAAGGCTTAGAATCTCTTTTAGTTCTGATATTAGCAAGAGCAATTGTAAATAAGATTCTTCGTAAGATTTTAGAGCCACGTTTAGACATTTTGTTTTTTGAACCAACAAATTGCCCGGATTGATTTACGGAAGGATCAATGCCAAAGAAGGCAACAAGTTTATTGGGTTTTGAAAATTTTTTGAAATCACCTATTTCAGCAAGGATAGTTGCAGCAGTGAGAAAACCTATGCCGGGGATAGATTGAAGAAGGTTAATATTTTCAGATATTGAAGGTTGAGTCTGTGAAGACTGCTGAACAAGCTGATTTATGGCTTCAAAAATTTTGTCGATGTTCTGTTGCAAAGTCAAGACCATATTAATGTAAACTTTAAGCATGGTAACAGTTGCCAAGTCAGATATAGAAAAAGGTTTAAACTGTTTAGCTTTTTCGATAAGAAGTTCATATTTTTCTTTAGCCCATTGATAGCTTTTTTTAGAAGTTTGTTGAATGATGGAAATAAGTTTTTCACTGTCAGCGCTTAGGATATCGTTTGGAGTAGGGTAGTTTTCAAGTATAGCCAAAGATGTTTTAGAGCAAATATCGGGGAAGACCTCTTTGAAGTTGAGCATAATTTGGTCGACGCATGATGTAAGTCTATATTTGTAAGAGGTTAACTCATCGCTGAGGTTGTAATACTGACGGCATAAGTTTTTCAAGCAATCGAGGGTTTCAGATGAAGGTTGTGCTATAGCAGAGTTAGTAAGCCTGAAGGTTAAGGCAATCCACAGGGCATCGATTTTATCATTTTTTACTTTTCTGACTCCCGCATTTTTGATAGAATTAGATTGTAGGGGGTTTATAATAGAAACATCCCACCCCCGACAATTAAAGAAGCGGGAGAGGATTTTGTGGTAATGCCCTGTGGCTTCCATGACGATGATAGGGCGAGCTGCGAAATCCTCTTCAACTTTTTTAAGGATTTCAATAGCCCTATCAAAGTCAGAGGGATTGTTGTGACGGATAGTCAAGCGAGCGAGTATTTCATTTGTAGGAGAGATAACCACCATTTCACTGAAATATTTAGAGACATCAATCCCGGCAAAAGGTTTTAAGTTCATAGCATAAGACCTCCTTGCAAGTGATTTTAAAATCGAATTAGGGCATGAGTTTTCCATTCCGAGCCAAGGTAAGTATACAACCTTGCGCGTGATACGAGGAACCAGCTTAAACTAAGATTTAAGCTGGCCTTTAGCCACAAATAGTTTAGACTTACCTGGAATGGAATAATAGTCTTTTGTGCGGGTATACGGAAGGAAGCTTCCGCTCCCAGGAGGCGAGTGCAGAGAAATTCCATGCCCAGATGAAAGAATTATATCAAATTTAATGAGGCTGGCAAGAGGCCAGCGATAAATTAGAGTGTGGCCAAAGATGAGAAGCCACAAGCAGCAGGAAGTGATTTTAGGCTGCTTTCCTCTCAAAGAGGAAGTATTTGAAATGTTACTTTAATTGATGAGACTCAAAATCTTATGTTAACCGAAACTTTGGTTGTTATTTTATTAGAATTTTTTTGATGCGTCTTACGAAAATAATTATACAAGCATTCCTGTAATGAACGAAAATGAGTGAAAATGACGAAAAATGAGATTTGAAAAGATAAGGTACCTCCTGGTAAAATACAGAATGTAAGTTGTACAACTTACGACAAAACACAACAAAGGAGGTACCCTCTTTGAAGTATACACAAAATGAAAAGATATTACAAGTAACAGAAAAAACTTTAGTTGTAGGAGTAGACATAGCGAAGGAAAGGCATGTTGGAAGAGCATTTGATTTTAGAGGAGTGGAGCTTGGCAAGAGAATAGAGTTTGAGAATAGAAAAGAAGGTATGGAAAAATTTTTGGATTGGGCAAATAAGATAATGAAAGCCAATGGCAAAGACAACATGATAGTTGGGATAGAACCTACAGGGCATTACTGGCTGTGCTTTGAGCAGTACTTAAGAGAGAATGGCATAAAAGTGGTTTTAGTGAATCCTTTTCACGTAAAAAGGAGCAAAGAACTCGATGATAATACACCAACAAAGAGCGATATAAAGGATCCGAAGACGATAGCGATGCTTGTGAAGGATGGAAGATACACAGAACCAAATATACCCGAGGGTATATATGCTGAGATGAGAGTAGCGATGAACATATATGAAAGGCTACAAAAACAGCTGAACGTTTTAAAAAATCAAATAATCAACTGGCTGGATATCTATTTTCCAGAGTTTTTAGAGGTATTTTCTGATTGGGAAGGCAAGGTAGCGCTATTGACCCTAAAAGAGATGCCATTGCCAAGTGATGTAATAGAAAAGGAAGTAGAAGGGATTATAGAGTACTGGCGTGACAAAGTAGATAAACGTGCGATTAGTCGCAGGAGGGCGATGGATTTAGTAGAGACTGCTAAAAGGAGTATAGGTAAAAAAGAAGGTAGAAAGCTGGCAAGACAAGAGATAAAATATTTGCTTGAAGAATATGAGCTTTTAAAGAAGCAGGTAGAAGAGATAGAAGGTGAGATGGCAGAGCTTTTGAAAGATGTGCCGAATGGTGATAGGCTGCTTGAAATAAAAGGTGTTGGTGTAAAAACAGCAGTTGGGTTTATTTCTGAGGTTGGAGATATAAGGAGGTATGAGGATGCGAGACAGATCCAGAAATTAGCTGGTCTTAATATAATTGAGAATAGTTCTGGCAAGTACAAGGGGCAGACATGTATAAGCAAAAGAGGGCGAGGGCGGCTTCGAAGTAGTTTGTTCAGGGCCATGATTACAATAGTAGCAAAGAATGAAGAATTTAAACAGCTGCACATGTATTACACAACGCGGCAGAACAATCCATTGAAGAAGAAGCAATCACTGATAGCGCTTTGCTGTAAGTTGATAAGGATATTTTATGCGATTTTGAAAAAAGGGATAAGGTATGATGGTAATAAGATGTTGAGCGATATAAAGAGAGAGACATTAGCAAGAACAGCGTAAAAGAATAAAAAGATAACTTGAGAAATCTTAGTTTAAAGTAGGAGCAATAGTTTGAGTGATTCACATCTGAAGGGGTAAAAGTTTCTTAGCTTTGCGAATGGAATAAAGTCATGTCAAGAAGCAAAGCGCCCCTTTTGGTAGGAGTTCAAATCATAGAGAATGTGTTGAGGGTAAGAAGTGAAGGAAAAAGGAATTAAATGATTTTTTATAGGTAGATTGAAAAATGAGAGCGGGTGGTCGGAGTACATCCCCCATAAGGGCGAAGACCCTGCATACGAGCATAACCGACTTCCACGCCATGGTAGATGGGACGAAGGAATTGAGGGCAAATAAGCAAAGACCCTGAGAGACATGAGAGGGTAAACGCCATGGTTATTGTGGGTAAAAACCCGCCGTAATATGGTAAAATATCTAAATTAATACAAAAAGTAGGTTGAGTTTAATCTTCGCATGGTAGAATAAAGCAATAATAGCAATATCAAGAATGATATTATTTGTTTCGATAGCGAAATTTAAAGAAATCGAGAGATATTTTGAGAAAATCAAAGATACATTGAGAGAGGGGGCTACTTAAAATGAATAAAAACGAAATTATTGAGACTGCTAAAAACATGGCAAAAGAAGCAAGTATTAAATATGTATTGCTTCCTGTGATGATCCTAACCGCCCAGCTCTAAAGCAACTAAAAGTAAAACTTTCTCGATTGCTTTATGTTATCGGAAAGATAAGTAACCTTGCTAAAAATGACAATGACAAAGGCAATGGTTTTTACGATAGAAAACTTGCAACACCTGTTGGCAGTCTTGAAATCTCTGTCCCTCGCACGCGTTACTTCCAATTTCCGACCTTCTATCCTCTTCTTCACGCTACAAAAGAGTTGATAGTTCGTACACCGACCTTCTTATGTCTTTAGTTGTCAATGGTTATTCTTGAGCGTTCCCTTGTTCAAACTTTGAAAGCTTTGAATCTTCCATATTCCGAAAACGAAATCCTAAAAATCAAAGAAGACCTTAAAAATGAACTTCAGTTATTCAAACAAAGAGAACTACCAACAAGTGCTTTTGCTCTTATCATCGATGGTTATCATTGTGAAGTTAAGGATAATTCTAAGGTTAAACAAGCTACTTGCAATGCCTGCCTCGGTATCTACTAAGAAAGGTAAAAAAGACATTTTCGGTATTCTGCCCTTTCTTCGGCAAAGAAAATAAGGCTTACCTGGATGAAAGTTTTTGACGATTTAATTACAAGAGCATTCCTGTAATGAACGAAAATGAGCGAAAATGACGAGAAATGAGATTTGAAAAGATAAGGTACCTCCTGATAAAATATAGAATGTAAGTTGTACAACTTACGACAAAACACAACAAAGGAGGTACCTACCTTGAAGTATACACAAAATGAGAAGATATTACAAGTGACAGAGAAAACTTTAGTTGTAGGAGTAGACATAGCAAAGGAGATACATGTTGGCAGAGCATTTGATTTTAGGGGAGTGGAGCTTGGCAAGAGAATAGAGTTTGAGAATAGAAAAGAAGGGATAGAAAAATTTTTAGATTGGGCCAAAGAGATAATGAAAGCCCATGGCAAAGAGAACGTAATAGTAGGGATAGAGCCTACAGGGCATTACTGGCTGTGCTTTGAGCAGTATTTAAAAGAAAATGGTATAAAAGTGGTTTTAGTGAATCCTTTTCACGTGAAGAGGAGCAAGGAGCTTGATGATAATACGCCAACAAAGAGTGATATAAAGGATCCAAAAACAATAGCGATGCTTGTGAAGGATGGGAGATATACAGAGCCAAATATACCCGCGGGTATATATGCTGAGATGAGAGTAGCGATGAACATATATGAAAGGTTACAAAAGCACTTGAGTGTTTTAAAAAATCAAATAATCAACTGGTTGGATATTTATTTTCCAGAGTTTTTAGAAGTATTTTCTGATTGTAAATGTCAATATCAAAGAGACTATAAATAATTTTGTGTAAAGTATAAAGACCTCCTTCTTGGTAAGAATCAGAATATAAACAAAAATATCCAAGAAGGAGGTTTTTTGTTATGGAAAATGTTTTAACAAAAGAGCAGCTCTTAGAGTTTATAAGAAAAAACAATATTCAGAGTGTGAGTGATATTTACGAAAGCTTAAAAGACTTGTTTAAGGATGTACTACAAAGTTTTTTAGAAGCAGAGATTGAAGAAACTCTGGGTTATGAAAAGTATGATGTTAAAAACAAACAAACTACTAACTCTCGAAACGGATATACTCAGAAGACTGTAAAAACAAAATTTGGAGAGATGGAAATTGATATACCAAGAGACAGAGAAGGCGAATTTGAACCCAAGATAATTCCCAAATATAAGAGAGATATCTCTGAAATTGAAGATAAAATAATAGCTTTATATTCCCGAGGAATGACAACACGAGACATTCATGAACAAATAAAAGATATTTATGGTATTGAAGTATCTGCTGAGATGGTAAGCAAAATTACAGAAAAAATAATACCAGAAATAAGAGAATGGCAAAACAGACCGTTAGAAAAGATATATCCGTTTATCTTTATGGATGCAATTCATTACAAGATAAAAGATGAAGGCAAGATTGTAAACAAAGCTGCTTACGTTGTTTTAGGAATTAACATTGAGGGATATAAGGATGTTTTAGGGATATGGATTGGAGAAAGTGAAAGCTCTAAATTCTGGTTGGGTGTTTTGAATGACCTGAAAACAAGAGGAGTAGAAGAGGTATTACTGTTTTGTGTTGATGGCCTTACTGGTTTAAAAGAGGCAGTAGAAGCAGTGTTCCCAAAAAGCGATATTCAAAGGTGTATTATTCTATCTTCTCAGTAATTCATTCAAGTATGTTTCATACAAGCATATAAAAGAATTTTCAAGAGATTTCAAGAGAGTATACCAAGCAACAAATGAAGAAGAGGCTTTTGAAAATTTTTGTCAAATAAAAGAGAAATGGGGGAAACAATATCCTTATGCATTTAGAAGCTGGGAAAGCAATTGGGATTTGTTAACTTCGTTTTTCAAGTTTCCCCCAGAAATAAGGAAGATAATTTATACAACAAACATCATAGAAGGAGTTCACAGACAATTTAGAAAAGTGACAAAAGCAAAATCAGTATTTCCAAACGATACAGCGTTAGAGAAGATGCTTTATCTTGCAACAAAAAATGTTGTAAGAAAGTGGACACAGAGGTACAGAAATTGGGATATAATATTGAATCAGCTTTTGTTAATGTATCCAGAACGTTTAAGTGGATATATAAATTAATAACAAACTCCAGTTCGCTTTTAGATTGCTTCCATGGAAGCAATCTAAAACAAATTAGAATCAGAAAAATCAGAGCAATATATCCCAGTATTAAATTTTGTCCAGCTTTTAAAAAATTTATGCATAAAAATTTTTAAAATGGTAATACTAAAAAATAGAAGGCAGACAGGATTATCTTGAATGATTTCTTACCAAGAGGGATGGTTCAATTTAAATACACAAAATTATTTACAGACCCCATTCGCGTGTAAATATACAACCTTTCCAGTTTTCTGGTGTAATAATATACATGTTTTGTAAAATTCATCAACTGTAGTTGGGAATTTCAAATTGTATTTATCGAATATTTCTTTCCTATATAAGAAAGCCATATCAACTGGTGCAATTCTTCTTCCATGAAATGAATATACCTTACCATCACTATAACGTACTATTTTGTAAAGGTAATCCCATTCTTCTTTTGTCCATATCTTTAAGTAGTTCGGCCATTTCTTTTTTATTTCCTCCGGTGTAAATCCAATTAAATATCCTGCAGCTATCCATTCGTTTAAATTATATTCTGGTCTAAGCGCACGTATCCAATCTGGTGCCATATTACTTGCAAAAAGTAAAGACATTTTAGTAACATAATCACTTTGAGGAATATAAATGGTTTTTAAATCTATTCCAAATTTTTCTCTCAACTTCTTTTTGTATAAATCTGCCACTGCAGGCGGTTGATTAGAGGTGGTATGAGTAGTGATTGTGATTAATTTTTTCGAAGTAGCTGCTTTCCCAAATGAGAATCCTAAGGTTAAAACAGAAACCATAAAAGTAATTGTCAGTAAAATCACAAACATTTTTTTGCATTTCATTTCTTGCATCCTCCCTCTTGTGCATATTTTTTTAATCTTTTAATGAACCAATCATAACACCTTTAACAAAATACTTTTGTACAAATGGATATATAGCTAACATTGGTACCATCGAGACAAAGAGTGTTGCATATTTCACCCCCTTTGCGTTGATTAAACCTAATTCTTGTCTTGCACTCAAATCACCTGCTTCAGCAGCCTGCTGAAGCGTCTGGGCAAGCATTATAATATCTCTCAAAACAAGCTGCAGAGGAAATTTTTTCTGGTCACTTAAGAATATCATGGCATTAAACCATGAATTCCAATGCCCAACAGCATAATAAAGTCCTACAGTTGCAAGAGCTGCTTTAGAAAGCGGTAAAACTATTCTTGTAAATATAACAAATTCATTTGCACCATCAAGATATGCTGATTCTTCTAATTCATGAGGTATGTTCTGGAAGAATGTTCGCATAATTATCAAGTTAGTAGTACTAATTGCACCTGGTAAAATCAAAGCCCACATAGTATCATATAGTCCTAAGTTTTTGACTAATATAAAAAGTGGAATCAAGCCCCCTGAAAAATACATAGTTATTATAACAAGCCAAGTATAGAAAGATTTTAATGGTAAATTCTTTCTTGACAGTGGATAAGCAAAAGAAGTTGTCAAAATAAGGTTAATCAATGTTCCTACAATGGTATAAATAACCGAATTCTTAAAAGCTCTGGGAACTGTCCCTGCCGTAAATATCATTTTGTATGAATCCAATGTAAAACCAATCGGAAAAATTGTAACTATACCTTTATTATTTGCATCCGCACTACTTAAAGATGAAGCAAAAACATTTAGCACAGGATATAAAGTAACTATTAATACAAATATCATAGTAGTGTGTACAATTATTGTTAGAATTTTTGTTGACAACGAATTATCTTTCACCATATAAATTTCGCCTCCACTAAAAGAGTGCTGTTTCTGTAACTTTTTTTGTAATCTTGTTTGCTATAATTAGTATTGTAAGATTAATTAAAGAGTTAAATAAACCTATTGCAGTTGTATAACTATATTCACCATATACAAGTCCTCTTCTATAAACATAAGTACTTATAACGTCTGATGTTTCATAATTAAGCGGACTTTGCATAAGTAAAACTTTTTCTGCACCCAGTGACATAATATGTCCAATTCTCAAAAGCAGCATTATAACAATAGTGGGCATTATTGATGGTATCGAAATATACCTCATCATCTGCACTCTTGTTGCACCATCTATTACAGCACCTTCATAAAGTTCAGGATTTACATTGCTAAGTGCTGCTATATAAATTATTGCTCCCCAACCCATATGTTGCCATATGTCACTTATTATATATAATGGTCGAAACCATTTAGGATCAGCCATAAAATATATGGTTGGTAACCCCATTTTTTGAAGTATCATATTTATAATACCATCTGTTGGAGATAAAAACATTACCATCATACCAATTATTGCTGGAAGAGAAATAAAGTGAGGTAAATAACTAACTGTTTGTACAAACCTTTTATAAAAACCATCTCGAAGCTCATTTAGAAAAAGAGCAAATAATATTGGCAGAGGAAATACAAATATTATCTGATAAATATTTAGAAGAACTGTATTTCTAATCAACCGCCAAAAGAACGGATTTTCAAAAAACCTTATAAAGTGTTTAAATCCTACCCACTCACTTCCCAATATACCTTTTCTAAAATTATAATCTTTAAACGCAATAATAACTCCATACATAGGAATATAATGAAATATTATGTAATAAAGAACGCCTGGTAATGCTAATAGATGAAGATATTTTGTCTTTTTTATGGATTTCCAAAATTCTTTAAAACGATTACGAAACCTTTCTTTTTGTGACAATGTAACTTCCACTTTTATCACCTCATAAAAGATTGTAATTTGTCATTTATAAGAGTTCTTTAAAGAGGACTGCTCTTTTTGGTGAAAGTTTCAAGAGCAGTCCCTCAAATAGTTATTTTCTATTTATATAACGATTATAAGCTTGTTGATATATCTTTATTGCCTCGTCTATTCTCATTCTTTTTAATCCCTTTCTCAGCTGTTCAACATCGTTGATTTTTCCTGTCATAAGCCTTACAAACATCTCGTCATAATATGTGTTTACAACATTCATAATATCTGCCAGCTTTTTTGCCTCATCCGAAGTAAACGAAAGAATAGGCAAAAGTTTTGTATTAGATGCATATCTCCAATTTTCGCTCGCTTCTTTTTGTTGTGGAAGTCCTAACCCTATTTGAAGAGCATTTTCTTTAGCCTGAATAAACGGACCACCAAATGAAGCACAAGCGTATTTTGCAAGTGCAGAAGGTCTATCAAGCTGTGGATTGTTCATAACTTCATCTGTATATACAGGACGTCCATCTTTTATAACATAACTTTTACCCAACACACCAAAATTGAGTGCCATGAATCCTTCTTTACTCCATCCCCAGTCGAGAACTTTTATGGCAAGAGGAATATTTTTGCAAGATGTTGTAATAGCAGCACCACTTTTAGCAAATTGAGGTTCACGGTGACCAAATTCTGGTTTTTGCCCCTTTTTAAGAACTGGATACTTAACTCCCATTAAATCCTTTTTTAAGTTTACAAAGAAAGCTAAGTCGCCACCTATTAATCCCAAAAAAGAACCTATTAAATCATTCTGAATATTTGCCCTGATTATATCTCTGTTCATAGTAAGTACATCTGGATCAATCAATCCTTCCTTCCACCATTTTTGAAGTGTCTTTATAAAATCTGAATACTGAGGCTTTAAAGGTCCATATTGAATCTTATTGTTTTCAACAAAGAAATCTGTCTTTATACCCCATGCCCCCACTAAAAAGCTGCAATAATCAAATGCTCTTCTTGGGCTTGTTGCTCCACCTAAGCTTATGGAAAATGGTCTTTCATCGTTTTTCCCATTTCCATTAAGGTCATTATTCTTGAAAGCTTTTAACATTTTATACCATTCATCAACAGTTTCGGGTGGATTTATTTTTAATTTGCTTAACCAATCTTTTCTTACAATTGGTCCATAGAAGGTACCTTGAATTTCAGGATCTTCTCTCAAATAAGGGAAACAATAAAGATCTCCAGTATCAGTTACTATCATTTTTTTCACATCAGGATGTTTTGATAAATATGACTTAAAATTTGGAGCATATTTGTCTACATATTCATTAAGCCTTATAATCACTTTGTCTTGTAAAGCTTTCATCGGACCACCCGGATAACTGTCTATCCAATTCCAGTAAATAATATCAGGGAGCTTTTTAGATGCAATCATCAAGTTCAGTTGGTCTTGAGCTGCAGTGCCTCCCATTGGAGGATGGATAAATTGAATATTTACATTTAACTTTTTCATAAGAAGTTGATATGCTGCAATCTTGCTAAAGTTATCATACGAAACAGCAACTTTAGAATCCATCTGTACAAAATAAGTAATAGTAGGTTTTGTAGCTGCAAAATTCATTTTAGGATTTATTGCTAATAAGCCAATCACAAAAACAAATACCACAAGAATACTACAAAATCTCCATACTTTTAATTTCTTTTTGCCGAACATTGAATTTAGCCTCCTTATTCTCCGTTAATTTTTTCTAGTTTCAAATCTATAGCAAGGTGCATATTTTATCAACTTTCAACTATTTAGAAAGAGCAACAATTTCTTAGGCTGGTACACATTCACTTTTTAAAATCAATGTACATTTTTATAGAAAAAACAAACCCCCTGCTATAACAGGGGGTAGCTTCTAAATAAATTTTTTTGTTCAAACTTCTCTTAGTCTTTCACAAAACTCACTTGGCAAGATTCCAATTACCTTTTTAAAAGCTCTTCTAAACGTATGAGCATTTGTGTATCCTACCATTTTAGCAACCTCATCAATGTTGTATTTTTCCTCTCTTAAAAGTTCACATGCCTTTTCAATTCGCAGTTTTTCAATATAATCACTAAACTTCATACCTGTCTGTTCTTTGAAAAAGAAAGAAAAATAAGAATTTGAAAGATCAAAATGCGACGCAACAAAAGAAATACTCATTTGAGAGTTATACAAATTAGAATTAATAAACTCCAATATTTTTTCTATTAATTTTTCATTATGACTCTTTTTATTTTTATCCATCATTTTGGAAGTATCAATAAATTTTTGAACAATCTGGTTAAATGCTGCTTCTAAATCCTGTCTTTCCCTAAAAACAAACAATTCTTTCAATTCAACATTAGAGAACACCGTATCATCGCATTTGTTAATTACTTTGATAAATGTTGCTAACAACTCATTTAGGAATATAATTTTTAGATTTTTACTCAAGGTACTTTCTTTAAAATTTTTCTCAAAAAGCATGTCGAATAAAGATCTTAAGTCATTAAATCGTCCTGCTAAGGTAAGTGAAATAATCTTTTCTTCTATTTCTAATGGATAATAAATTACATTTGACCTTTGCCATTCATCGGCATTAATTATACTGTTTCCAATATCTTCATATCTCAAAGAGATGTTTTCCAATACTTCTTTAGCATCCAAAAATGCAAACTGAACATCAAATAAATTTTGACATACTCTACCCAAAACTACCAAAGGAGTTATTGAAAATTTTTCATTTATTTCTCTCTGAACTGTCTCAAACAAATCTTCTGCACGTTTTTTTACTTCATAAACATCATCTATGTTAAATCCAACTAAAACAGCAATATCATTTTCAGATATTGGATGTAAATAAACTGTCCCCTCATAATTCTTTTTTAATATTTCCTCAACAGAAATTCTATACAAATCCAATTCATTAAGTATCCTCTTAGTAGCTTTTTGATATTCTCTTAATATCCTCATAATTGCAATTGCAAAGTTTTTTGAATCTATATTAAAATTCAAATATTTTATAAGTTTTTCAATTTTACTCTTATCATCGTATTGACCATACAAAAGCCTTTCAAAAAAGATTTCACGTAATACAAATTGCTGGGTTTCAAGTCTTCTTGAAAGCTCTATTTCACTCTGTATTAGATTTGAAATTTCCTTTTTAATGATATCAAATTCTTTTTCTTCATTATTTAAAACTGGTCTTATCAGCTTCAAAATCCCCAAAATTTCAGATATAGGTTTTTCATTTTTATATGCAAAAATAGTAGAAATTAATAATCCTAAAATCAAGGCAGTGAGCAACACAGCAGTTGCAACATTTCTTAAAAAATATACTTCCTTCATAACCATTTCAATAGGAAATTCTACTATGTACATCCAATTATTTATTTGAGATTTTACATATGTTCTTATTATCCTGCCTCTGCTTCCTCTTACAATAATAAATCCTTGAGTTCTATCAAAATCAGATAAATTTATATGTTGCGATAGTTTGGGACTTACTAAATAAGAAGAAATTATAGAACCATTTTCTGAAATAATGTAAGCATTTCCTTTTAAATTTTCTACTATTTTTACTAAGTAAACTTCGAATTTTCTCCTCATTAATAAAGACTGCAATAACTCCATCAGGATTACGCTTTTTCCAAAATGGAAATGAATAAGTGTATGTTATCACTTCCTTATTCTCTCCATTAATCACAACCTTTTCTTTAGGTAAAAAATCTTTAAAATGAAATGTATTAAACAGATAATCATACCACTGTTTAAATGACATTTTACTATATCTAAAGTTATTTTTGTAGAATTCCTCCATTTCAAAATAAAGAACAGAATTATAATAAACAGTATCACTATGTCTCATAGCAACCAAAAGTGATATATCAAGTTCATCCTTTAAATTAGAAACAATTTTACAGAAGTTATTGTAATACTCCCAAAACCAGTAAACATCTGGTGAGCCTTCTTTGGGGCGTATCCAATGTTGAAATCCACTGAAGTTTTTGAATCATAAGCCATCTTTATTGCTATTTCATCTATTTTTTCCATTTTACTATCAATAAAGTTTTTCAATTGATTTAAGAGAAACAAGGTTGAATTCACCGAATTTTTTTGAACAACGGTGAAAGAAGTATTAAATACAATCAACGACAATAATAAAGGAATCAAAAGTATAGAGACATACGAAATCAAAAACCTTTTGAATACAAACGATTTCTTAAATTTCTCCAATAACATAAGTGAAACTAAGCCCCCTGTCAATTAACTCTTTCTTTACAAATAATATATTAAATCATGGCAATATATAAGTCAACCTCAATAAATATTATTTTAAAGATTAACTTTATTTTTGTTTAATATGACTATTTTATTTCTCTCGAGGGTACAAATTAAAAAAAATACTTTTTACTGTTATGTTTATTGGTAATTCTTGTAACAAAAAAAGCCACAGAGGACATCATTCCCTGTGGCTTTAAATTTATTTATTAAAATTTTACTCCTCTAAAATTCTTTCTGCTTCCTCTCTGTATGCATCCATTACATAAGGAATACCAGAAACTTTAGCTGCATCCTCTGTCAGAGCAATTAAATCTTTTCTTGAAATTGTAGAGATTCTGAAGTTTCTTGAACCAGCCATCAGCTGTTGCAAACCTGTTTTGAACTTTTGCACAAATGTGTAAATACCAATTGCACCAAGAGGAATGTTCTTTATCTCATCACCATACTTTTCACGAAGCTCTTCATATGTTATAAAGATCTCTTCGGGTGTTGTACCATACTTCGATACTGTCTTCGGAAGATTGCCTTCTTTTAACCACTTCTCAATATTCTTGCCCACCATCCCTGGTATCATCAATGCTCTTCCCATACAAACAGCTTTTACATATGGTGCACCCATTGCAATTGCCTTGAACACTCCATCTTCTGTTGAAAAACCACCTGCAATTGCAAGGTCAGGAACTCTGAAACCTTTCTTTGTAAGTTTTTCAGCAAACTGATATGCCAGAGCTTCCAAGTAAAATGTTGGAATCCCCCACTCGTTCATCATTGGCCACGGGCTCATGCCTGTACCACCCGGTGCACCATCAATTGTTATTAAATCAAGTTTTGCCTCAGCACCAAATCTTAGTGCCATAGCAAGCTCTACAGCTGAGTATGCACCTGTTTTGAGTGTTATCCTCTTAAATCCAAGTTTTCTTAGTCTTTCTATTTCTTTTAGGAAGCTTTCTTTTTCTACAAATCCAAGCCTGGAATGTCTCTCAAATTCTCTTATTGCACCTCTTTTAAATGCTTCCTGAACATCTTTTTGGGTTGGGTCTGGCAGCACAACATATCCTCTCTTTTTGAGCTCTAAAGCTCTTTCTAAGCTTTTTACCTTTATCTCACCACCAATACATTTTGCACCCTGTCCCCATTTAAGTTCTATTGTATCAAGTCCATGGCTTTTCAATAACATATTCTGCAACACCAAGGCGAGTATCTTCAACATTCATCTGGTACTAAAATCTCGCCCCAACCTTCATGAAATCTTTTATAAGTATTTATTCTCCTATCCATCTCAGGAGAATTTTTTACCTTGCCATCTGATGTAAGTTCAAGCTCAGGATCAACTCCACAGACATTCTCACCACAAACAAGTGTAATACCAGAAATTGCTGCTCCTACAGCAAAATGTTCCCAGTTCTTGCGCGCAATTTCTGTTGAACCAAGTGCACCAGTAAAAACAGGAACTTTCATTTTTACTTTCTTTTCCCAACCATATTCTGTTGTTGTATCAACATTTGGGAATATAGCTGTATCTGGATTTGGTTCAACTCCTTCAGGAAGTCCTTTTGCTCCAACTGCATAACCCTGAATGTTAAGATGAGAATAATCAACAGGATAATTCTTATCAGCACCCGCAGTAACTTCTCCAAATGGTCCGGGATACAAAACCTCTCTTCCTCTAAAAGACGCCCAAAAAGATTTCACAATTTCCTTGACACCCATCCACACATCTTGTACAAAGTCCTGACATAGGAACAACATCTTTTGAACGGTTAAACGTGCCTGTTGCTTCATTTGCATTTGGTCTTCTTAGATTCATCTTACAACCGTCCTCCCTTTCTACAAATTTTTTTATTAAATTAAAAAACACAATAAGGCACTCTAAATTACAAATCAAAAGCGAATATCGTAAATACAGAAACTGCTATCTTTAAAAATGAGAGCAAAGCTCTCATCGCTGGAATTTTGTATTCTCTCACTATATATCTAACCTTTCCGGAAGGACCACATTCAATTTCATTCACATAATCAACCTTTATCGAAATATCTCCAAACTTGCTTTTAATATTTTTTATGAACTTCTCAACCTCACTCTCACTAAATCCTTTACCTTTTACAATCTTTAGTGTCATATTTTCCAAATCATGCTGAACAAGCTGATACTGCAGCACTCCTTCCATCTCTCTTGCTAATATATTGAAAAAGTGACTGTCATAAACCTCTCCATTCTTTGTGACAAATATCTCATCAATCCTACCATCTATTTCCTTAATAGTAGGAAATCCTACTCCGCAGTCACAGCCTTCATCATCAAGGGTCACCACATCACCAAGTCTATATCTTAGCCTTGGCATTACATAATTATGAAGATCTGTTACTAAAATTGACTTTTTTATTTTCATTCTCTAATCCTTCGATATCCACAAACTCATAAAATCCCGTCAAGGTCATCAAATGCATCTTACCTTTTGGGCACTGATACGCTATTATTCCGCCATCCCTTGCACCATATTCGTTTATTACAGGGCATTTAAATACTTCTTGAATTAAATCCTTTTGGTATTCATATAAATTTTCAGCTGTGGTGACAACTCCCTTGAGTTTCAACTTCAAGTCTATACCATTTTCTTTTAAAAGATATGCAAGTTTATATGCGGCAGAAGGATATGCGTATATATACAAAGGTTTGAATCTCTTGATTCTTTTTGCAATTTTATTTATTGCCTTCTCGTTTATATCCCATGAAGAAATTATAAGCCTATTTTTCAGAATTCGCTCTTTAATCTTACCTTTCAAATCCTTGACATTAGCAATGTCACTTCTTGAAGCCCAAAGCATCAGACACCTATCACCAATGTTTATCCCCCACCAAGAAAGTCCCAAATACCTTGCTGCTTCATACCACTCAACAGTTTCTCTGTCCATGTAAAACTTTACAGGCTCACCAGTAGACCCGCCTGTTCTATTTAAAATGCATTTTGAAAGATCTGCTTTTTCTGATAAGTAAAAATCTCTGTTTTCTGAAAACTCTTTTTTTTCCAAGATGGGAAATTCTTTTAAAGCTCTTTCTGGATAAACTTCTATTTCTTTTTTGAGATAGTCGTACTTTTTATATGCTGGGACGTGTTCAATACAATATAACAACAGCTTTTTGAGCTCTTCCCTTTGAACATCCTCAATTTTTTCTTGAGAAGCTCTACTATTTTGTGACAAAATCCTTAGTTTCTTTCTTGTTGTGTTTCCTTTAAAAATTTCCATTAAAGAAAAAAATAAATTTCTTATAAGCAATCCAATAAAATCCATATTCAAAACTTCCATTCCAACTTTTTTAATTTACTATTCAAATTATATCACACACTTCAAAAAACAAACAATAGATTAAATGATTTTAATTAGATTTTTGTGAAAATAAATAAAAATGTCTCTTACCCCTTTGTGAAAAATGGGGTAAGAGACACCGAAAACAATTACATTTTCTCTGGAGCGTCAACCCCAAGCAGTCTTAGCATGTTATTTATGACAATTCTTACACACTCAACAAGAGAAAGCCTTGTAAACATCAGTTCTTCATTTTCATTTTTAACTCTGCACGCGTTATAAAAAGCATGGAACATAGATGCTAAGTCTAAAAAGATACTTTGTCACTCTGCTAACGTCTAAATTCTTTGCTGCTATCTCAATTTCTTCAGGAAGCTCTAAAAGCTTTTTCAAAAGTTCAAGCTCTTCCTCTTGTTGCAAAAGTTCTACTTTTATTTTACTTTTATCTAATACAATCCCCTTCTTCTGAAAAGAGCTCTAATGATTCCGCATGTTCTTGCATGAGCGTACTGGACATAAAATACAGGGTTGTCAAGTGTCTGCTGGGTCACAAGGTCTAAATCTATTTCAATATGGGTGTCTGCTGACTTTGTATTGAACATAAACCTTGCAGCATCTTTGCCTATCTCGTCAATCAGGTCAATTAATGTTATTGCCTTACCTGTTCTTTTTGACATTCTAACAACTTCTTTACCTCTTACTAATCTTACAAGCTGCATAAGAATGACAATAAGCCTTTCAGGGTCAATTCCAAGCGCCTTCATTGCAGCTTTCATTCTTGCAACATGTCCGTGATGGTCAGCGCCCCAGATGTCTATCACAATGTCAAAGCCTCTTTTTTCAAACTTGTTTCTGTGATAAGCAATATCAGCTGCAAAATAGGTTGGAATCCCATTTGCTCTTATCAAAACCTCATCTTTTAAGCTCTTATCTATCTTTGATGCTACAAACCACAGTGCTCCATCTTTTTCATACGTGTATCCTCTTGATTTTAAATCTTCAATTGTCTCAAAAACTTCTCCACTTTCATAAAGGCTACTTTCATGAAACCATACATCATATTCTATGCCATATTTTCTCAAGTGCTCT
>Ga0063234_111_pt1 | contig 66783 bp, 92 predicted proteins | sample YelNatPoosite3B9_FD_62394 | JGI IMG/M metagenome (GOLD analysis project Ga0063234, IMG submission 62394) | Hot spring thermophilic microbial communities from Obsidian Pool, Yellowstone National Park, USA - site 3 B9 (version 2) (version 2) | ecosystem: Environmental > Aquatic > Thermal springs > Hot...
ACTCTTGCCTTTTTCAATTGCATATTGTATCGTTCTTATATAAACCTCTGTTTTTCCACTTCCTGTGACTCCAAATAAGAGAATATTTCTGTATCCTCCTTCATCAAACGCAGAGATTATACTATTTAGTGCTTTGTGCTGTTCTTCAGTCAAATTATAATCAGGTTCTACCAATGGCAATTTTTTTTCACTATCTTCTTTTATATCAAAATTCTTCAAATCAAACTCCAAAAGCCCTTTTAAAAAGAGCTTTATTATTTTTTCTTTATTCTCCTTCACAAGCTTTGAATTTATGCTTACCGGTTTTTTCAAAATACTTTCATACAACTTTTTTAAATCATCATCCAGGTCCCTATTTTCTTCATGCTTTTTTGCACAGATATTATATATCTGTTTACTACTCACAAAAGGAGGTATAACAAGCGACAAAGCCTCGCCCAGATTTAGCGCATAGTAATTCTTCATTGAAAAAGCAAGTTCTATCTGTTCCTTTGAAACAACTGAAAACTTATCAATTACAGCAAGTACACTCTTGATCTTATTTTCCTCTATATCAGTAGTTTGCTTTATCCCAACAACAAGCCCTTCAACTATTCTGTTTGAAACTCCAAAGTTGACATATACTCTCTTCCCTATCTCAACGCTATTTTCAAGATGTGTTGGTACCAAATAATCAAACACCTTATCAACATTAGCATCATGGTAGTTGATACAAACCTGAGCTATCATCTTAAAACTCAAACTCCATCCATTAAAAATTATTACCTCTGCTACATTTTGCAGAGGTAAGTCAATACATGGTCAAAAATTCTTTCAGCAACTTCACTTTTGCTCATTTTCGGAAGATTTTCTATCTTTTCTTTTGATATGAGTGTCACAATGTTTGTGTCAACGTCAAACCCTGCCCCTTCTTCAAGCACATTGTTTGCAACAATCAAATCAGCATTTTTTGTTTTTAATTTTTCTTGAGAATTCTCTATAACATTCTCTGTTTCGGCAGAAAACCCAACAATTATTTGCCCCGGCTTTTTATTATCTCCTACAAACTTCAGAATATCTGGATTTTTAACAAGTTCAATAGCAAGTTCATCCCTGTTTTCTTTTTTAATCTTATTTTCACTTACAGACTTAGGTCTATAGTCTGCCACAGCTGCAGAAAAGATTAGTATATCATACTGCATATAAATATCTTTTACCTTGTGATACATCTGAAAAGCAGTCTGTACGTTTATAATCTCTATATCAGCATAGGTATTTATATTTACTGGTCCTGAGATAACAGTTACTTTAGCCCCTCTTTTGTATGCCTCTTCAGCTAAAGCATAACCCATTTTGCCAGATGACCTGTTTGAAATAAACCTGATGGGGTCTAAATATTCCCTCGTAGGTCCTGCAGTAATGAGAACTTTCTTTCCTGCCAAGTCTTGACTGCAGAGAAGCTTTTCTATCTCAATCAATATCTTTTGATTTTCTGGATATCTTCCCTTGCCATACACACCGCAAGCCAAAAACCCTGATTCAGGCTGTACAAAGTTTATCCCAACCAATTTAAGCTTTTGAATATTCTGCTGAACAATAGCATTTTCGAACATGTTCGAATTCATTGCAGGCACAATCAGCACAGGTTTGTCAAATGCTAAAAACGTTGTGGTCAGCAAATCATCAGCAATACCATTTGCAAATTTCCCAATTATATTTGCAGTTGCAGGAACCACCACAAGAATATCTGCCCATGTTGTAAGAGAGATATGTTCTATATCATACGAATACTCGCTTTCAAAAGTATCTGTATAAACCTTATTTTGGGAAAGAGTTTGCAGTGTCAAAGGAGTTATGAACTTTTGGGCATTTTCTGTCATTATTACCTTTACGTTTGCTTCATTTTTCTTTAAAAGTCTTATAAGCTCGCATACCTTGTATGCTGCTATCCCACCGCATACTCCTATTAATATGTTTTTATTTTTTAACCTCATTCTTTTTCACCGGCTTCACGTATTTGTAAGAAATCTTCCCAGAAGCAACTTCATTTACTGCCATTGTAACATACTTGTCAGAGTTAAAATTGGTAATGTCAACCTTTTTTTGTGCCTGCTGAAGAAGTTGTCTTGCTCTTTTTGCAACAAGTACAGAAAGTGTGTATTTATTGTCCACATACTTTAAAAGCTCATCAAGCCCTGGTCGCAAAAGCATTCTTCATTCACTCCTTCAAAAATCTTTGTATATCAAATCTCCTACTCTTTAGCTTTTCAACTTCAATAATCTTTTGTATCTTTTCAGTAGCATCATCCACATTGTCATTTATAACACAATAGTCATACTCAGGCACAAGTTTTATCTCGTTCTTGGCAATCTCAAGTCTTGCCTTGATTTCATCTTCAGACTCGGTACCTCTTTTTACAAGTCTTTTGTAAAGCTCTTCTATGGATGGGGGCAGTAAAAATATCAGTACTGCATCCGAAAATACTTTTTTAATCTGAAGTGCTCCTTTTGTCTCAATCTCCAAAATTACATCAAAACCTTTTTCCAATGTTTCAAAGACAAAGTCTTTGGGCGTACCATAATAGTTGTTGTTATATTCAGCATATTCTAAAAACCTTTCGTTTTTAATCTCTTCTTCAAATTGCTCGCGCGAGACAAAAAAATAATTCATGCCTTCTTTTTCCCCTGGCCGTGGTTTTCTGGTCGTCTTGGAGATTGAAAGCTTGATATTAGGATTTTTCTCAAGAAGCTTTCCAACAACTGTACCCTTTCCAGTTCCTGCAGGCCCTGATATTACAATCAAAAGTCCATTTCTCATTTTTTATCATCCTCATCTTCAACTTCAATATCTTCTTCTTCAAACTCTTCTTCTGGTTCTATAATTCTGTGTGCTACAGTCTCTGGCTGAACAGAAGAAAGTATTACATAATCAGCATCAGTTATTATTACCGCTCTCGTTCTTCTACCATATGTGGCATCAATCAGCATACCTCTTTCTCTTGCTTCCTGGATTATTCTTTTTATAGGTGCTGAATCAGGACTGACTATTGCTATCAGCCTGTTTGCTGAAACTATGTTACCAAACCCTATGTTAATAAGTTTTATATTACCGCTACTGCTCAAAACAAACTCACCTCTACTCAATATTTTGAACTTGTTCACGAATTTTTTCAAGCTCATCTTTAAGACTTACAACACATTGGGAGATTTCAAAAATAGTAGCTTTGGCACCAATTGTATTTGTCTCTCTGTTCATCTCTTGAACTATAAAGTCAAGTTTTTTGCCCACACTTCCTCCAGCTTCTAAACACTCTCTAAACTGACTTATATGACTTTTTAGTCTCACAAGCTCTTCTGTTATATCGCTTTTGTCAGCAAATAGAGTTATCTCCAGCATAAGTCTGTTTTCATCAATGTTCTTTAAATCGAAATATTCACTTACCCGTTTGTAAAGTTTTTCTCTGTAATTTTCAACCAAATCCTTTGAATACTCTTCTATTCTCCTCACCAAAGCTTTAATGTTTTCTAATCTCATCAGAATATCCTTTTTAAGATTTTCACCTTCTGTTTTTCTCATTTTATCTAAATTCTGAAGTGCCTCTTCAACACAATCCAAAAGCTCAGACTTAACAGTACCAAGGTCAAGTTCTTCAGTCTCAATCACAAGAGCATCTGGAAGTTTTATGAAAGTCGAAAGACTAAAATCGTCTTGAATTTCTGAAAAGTTTTCTCTAACCATATTTATTGCTTCCAAGTACTGCTTCATTATCCCTATGTTAGGAATAATCCTGTAATCTTTTTCACTGAAGCTTTTAAAATTAATATATATATCAACCTTTCCACGGCAAATATATTGCGAAACCATATTTTTTATCTCATTTTCAAATTTGATAAATTCTTTAGGCATCTTCAAGTTCATTTCCAAATATCTGTGGTTTACACTTCTTATGTCCACGCTGTACTCTCTCTCATTTATTATTCTTTTACATCCACCGTAGCCTGTCATACTTTTAATCATGATAATGCAACCAATCCTTTCAATGTTATTGTTAAAAAAATTTTAAAATCAAAGAAAAAACAAAAAATTTCTACTTAACTACTATCTATTTTAAAGTATTTTTACCCATAAAATCAAGAAAGGGTTATAATATTAGTTGAAGTAAAATACACTTTTGAAAAGCAAGGTGAAGTTAAAATGATAATAGGCCTTGATGTTGGTGGTACAACCATCGACACAGTGGCAATAGAAAATGGAAAGGTTGTTGCATTTAAAAAATTCGAACGTGGTAGAAGCTTAATAGACTCTGTGTTAGAAAGTTTAAACCAGTTTATATCTAAAGAGATGATTTCGAACCTCGAAAGAATAACACTCAGCACAACCGTCACCACTAACGCAATAGTTCAAAATAATTTAGATAAAGTGGGAATGATAATAGAAAACGGTATTGGAGCAAATCCTGAATTTTTGATGTGCGGCGACATGAATTTCTTTGCAGATGGATATATAAATAACAGAGGCATAGAGGTAAAATCACTAAATATCGAAAGCGTAAAGAACGCTTTGCAAAGCTTTAAACAAGAAGGTATAGAAAACTTGGGCATTGTTGGCAAGTTCTCTGTTCGAAATTCACAGCATGAACTTGCTGTATATGAAGCAGCTAAAGAATACAACTTTAAATTTGTGTCAGTTGGCTACAAACTTTCTGGCAAACTCAACTTTCCCCGAAGAGTTTTTTCCACATACTTGAACTGTGCAGTCTACAGTACATTTAACATGTTCTATAAAAGTATTTTAACATTTTCACAAGAAAGAAAAATTCCTCTTGAAAAGATATTTATTCAAAAGCCAGATGGCGGTATTATAAATTTGTATGATATTGAAGGTTTCCCAATATTCTCTGTTATCTCAGGTCCAGCTGCATCCGCTCAAGGTGGATTTGTTCTATCAAATTCTGTGAAAAATGCAATCATAATTGACATTGGTGGAACAACAACTGACATTGCGTTCTTGTCAAACGGCAATCTTGTTCTTGAACTATATGGAGCAAAAATCGGAAAGTATCCTACACTAGTAAGAGCAATATATTCACGATCTGTAGGGCTGGGGGCAGAAAGTATTGTTAAAATAGTAGATGATACAATTAAGATAGGACCTAAAACAAAAAGATGGTATGAACAGGACAAAAATGAGTTTGCTACTTTGCATGATGTTCTTCAATTTTCAAGTTCATACCGTGAAAATCCTGTAAATGCTCGTTTAAAGTCTTTATCTTCTCAGCTGAATATGAGCCAAGAAGACTTTTGTAAATTGGTGATAAGCAGGGCAGTTTCGATGATAGAAGAAAAAATCAAAGAGGGAATTGAGTACATTAATAATCTTCCAGTTTATACTATAAATAAACTCTTGTACGGAGAGAAATTCGCACCTCAGAAGATAATTCTAATTGGTGGACCGGCAGAACTTTTAAAACCTCATTTAGAGAACGAGCTTAAAATAAAAGTTGAAGTCCCAAAACATTACATGGTTGCAAACGCAATTGGTTGTGCGATTGGCTCAATCTCAAAAGAGTACAACTTAGTTGCAGACACTATCCAGGGCAAGATGGTAATCCCAGAGCTAAATATATATCAAAGTATTCCTGCAGATTTTACTATTGACCAGGCAAAGAAGGTTTTAATTGAAAAGGTCTTAGAGTGCAGAGAAGCTAAAAATCAAGACGATGTAGAGATTGTGGATGAAAGTTCTTTTAACATGATAAGAAGTTTTAGATTCTGCGGAAGAATGATTAGAATTAAAGCCCAGTTAAAACCAAAGCTTTTAAATTTGAGAGATTGATTTTTTGGGGAGTGAAACAAGATGTTAAAAGCAAAAAATAGTTTAGGGCTCATACTATTTCCTGCCTTTGACTGGAGAATTTCTCCAACGCATCCTGAAAGAGAAGAAAGACTTTTGTATACAATTGACCAGATAGAAGAAGAGGGGCTTTTTGACTATGAAAATGTAGAAATTTTCAATCCCGAAATAATTGAGTCAAAATATGTAGAGATGACTCATTTTTGCATCCCCGACATTTCTTCAATTGTTACCGTATCTCACAAGATAGCTGCAGGCTCAGCAATAACTATTGCTAAAAAGGTTCTGTCAAAAGAAGTAGAAAAAGGATTTGCTCTCATCCGACCACCCGGTCATCATGCACACAGAATAACATATGGCGACAGAGGATTTTGTATTATAAACAATGAGGCGATAATGGTGGAATATCTAAGAAAAGAATATAAAATTAAAAAGATAGCAATAATAGACACTGACTGTCATCACGGTGATGGAACGCAGGATATCTTTTGGAACGACAAAGATGTCTTGTTTATTTCTCTGCACCAAGATGGCACAACCCTATATCCCGGCACGGGTTTTACTGACGAAATTGGTGGACCGTCGGCAATTGGTTATACTTTAAATCTCCCCTTGCCACCCTATACATCTGATGAAGGATTTTTGTACTGCTTAGACAATCTTATCATTCCTGTTTTAGAAGAATTCAAACCTGACATCATAATAAACTCCGCAGGGCAGGACAACCATTATTCTGACCCGCTGACAAACATGAACTTTTCTGCTCAGGGATACGCAAAACTTACAGAAAAGCTAAGTCCAGATATTTCTGTTTTAGAAGGCGGGTATTCTATTGAAAGTGCTCTTCCTTACGTCAATTTGGGTATAATATTTGCACTTGCGGGTATTGATTATTCGAACATAAAAGAACCTGATTACAATCCTGAAAGACTTAAACAGTCTCAAAGAACAACTGATTACATCAAACGGCTTTGTGAACATGTATACAGTATATGGAAATCAAAAGAAGAAAGAGAATACAAAATCAAAACGGCAAATCAAGATTATTTCGTCAGAAAAAAATCTATTTATTATGACACAATGGGATTCAGAGAAAATCAGCTTGAAAAAATAAAGAACTGCAAAAAATGCTCAGGTCTAATATTAATAGACTCCCTTTGTTTGGGATACAGGGTTTTAGCCATAGTAATTCCACACGATGCATGTAATGACTGCCAAAAGGAGGGTCACAAGCTCTTTGAAAATACTGCGGTTGGAGACTATTCTCATATACTTTTGCAGGATAAAAAGAGTTTTGAGTTTTTTAGAAAAACATCATAAAACTTCTTTGGTTTGTTTTATTTTAAAAGGTATTTCTCTTTTAATTTCTCACCATTTATGAGCACCAAGCTGCCCTGCTTGAATTTTAGTTTTTTGGCTAAGTATTCACATTTAATCTTCAAAAGATAAAAAACATTTTCTTGAACATCTTCAAAGTCATCCACAGTCTCAAAGTTTGCCTGCCCTTTTGAAATAATCACATCAGCAGTAGATATAAGATTTTTAACCTGCTCAGAGATAAAATCTTTGGAGACTCCTAAAAGCGCTGCTCCGCTCTCAATCACATTTGCTATTTTACTCATTGAAACTTCTTCTGCATCTTCCTTAGTTGCATCGTTGAGGACAGGCCCTGACTTTACAATGTAATAAACATTTTTTCCTATTTCATTTAGAATCTCTACCAATATCTTATCAAATACAATCTCACCTGCATTATCACCGATAATAACTACATTCTTCCCTCTTTCAATTTTTTCCTTCAAAAGAGGATAATCATCTATCCAAAATCCAAAATCAAATGCATGCTCAAGTTCTTTATCAATATTAAAGTCTCTTTGAATCCCTAAATCAATCACATTTCCTGCAACAGAAGCTTTTAAAGCTTCATATAGAGCATCAGATGCTCTTGAAACCTTCTCTTTGAGTTTTGGATACAGTTCAAGCGCCAACTTATTCGAGGATTTTTTTGCTTCATAGTATGGATCTGAGTTATTAATAAACTCATATGTTTTAAGTAGAACAAGTGAAGAATTATACGCTGGTGATGCAGAAGGATCTAAAGTTTTTATATAATCCATAAGATTATATAATATTTCAATCTTTTTTTCATCGGGAACTTTTATCATCTCCATGCATGAAACTGCCTGTTTTAGATAGCAGTGAATGCAGTCAACAAGACTTTTCAACTTTTAATTCACTCCTTTTGAAATTAAATTTTTCAGCCAAACCACTGCTACTAAATAAAGTATTAATAACTCTTGATTTATTGTCAAGAAGAATATTATAATTGTATATGTCTAAATGAGCTCCATTAGCTCAGTGGCAGAGCAGTCGATTCGTAATCGACCGGTCGGGGGTTCGAATCCCCCATGGAGCTCCAGTAACATTAGAAAAATCAAGGTTTTTAGTTTTGTAGTGTATCATAAAATTTCATAATTTTTTGTGTCATGGATTAGCAAAAGATTTGCAAATCTCAAATAATAAGAAAAGGCTGAGCGACGACTCAGCCTTTTTGTTTTGTCCAGAGCAAAAGAAATTATAGCGTCCTGAGTCCTATCCTCTTAGAGAGGACGCACCTCACACTCGGTGAGGGTTTCGGATATCAGTGACGCTATATGATAAACAATGTTACATTATAAAGTCAGAAATTTACAAGGACATATCGGCCATTCATATAGCTTTTATTATTATATCATATTCTCACTTGCACAACAACAAAAAATCGGGGCACGACGCCCCGCTGGTCATTGCTGCTTTGTATTGCTTGCATTGCTCTTTAGCACTTTGTTCATTTCGTGCACTGCTGCTTCTATCAGCATCTCAGCTGTTTTCTCATCAACACCAAGATACTCTGTGATAAACTTTATAGCTTCTTGCTTCTTTTTCTCACCTGTGCCACTGCCGTAAAGTTGCTCCATAGCCTTGACAACATCTTGCGCAAAAGTAGCTAATTTTAAATAGTTTTCATTGCCAATTTTAGCTTTCAACAAGTCTATTTTCTTTCTTACAAACATCACTAAGTAAGTCCCTAACACAACAACAATAGCTTGAATGAGATAGATAAAAGCTTGCATTATAGCCTCTCTCATTATTTAGCATCCCCTTTCAATTGTTCTTTGAACCACTGCCACTTTGCCCAGTTGTTTGCTGACATTGAAGCAGGACAAAGTTTTCTACTTGCATCGTAGTGTCGCACAACTCTTTCAAGTGGAATGTTATATTTTTTCATCAAATATTTTGTCAGTTCAATAGCGTTTGCGACTGCTTTCTCATAGTTTCCATCTGCATTGACGCATATTTCAATACCAATACTATTCTGATTTGTAATGCCATATTTGCCATGCCCATCTCCACAATGCCATGAAGCATATTTGTCATCTACAAGCTGCAATATTTTTTTATCATCAACAAAATAGTGAGCCGAAGTTCCTCTATCTCCACCATTAAAATATCTGTAATGAGCTTCTGCATCTGCACCTTTTGCTTTATTCCCTGTGTCATGAATTACAATGTATTCAATCTTATTCCCATTTCTTGAACTGTAGTTGTATTTGATGAGTTTCCTTTCAATAGGCAACATTTAAACCATCTCCTTATTTCAGTATTTTGGCCAATAAAAAAGCAACAGCACCTGTGATAAGTGCTGTTATGATTGTATCCCAATGCATAGCTGGTTTTTTCTCTAATTCCTCTATCTTTGAAGCTATCTTATCAATTGTCTTTTGTATCGTTTCTAATATGTTAAAGATTCTGTCAAACTTTTCCTCTGCTCTTGCGTTTAGCTGTTTGATGTCTGAAATTTCTTTCTTAATTTCTTCAACTTCATTTTCAAGAGCATTAACTCTTCTGTCCAAGTTGTTTATCAAAACGCAGTCCTTGCAGTTTTGTTCCATGTTCTCTATCCCCTTTCAGCTCAGTTTCTCGCTTCCGCCACTCCCCGCAGCCCTGCTGCTCTGCAAAGAAGCAAGCTAAGCGCTGCAGGTCGCAACGATATACATTGTACAGGTCATGCCTGCACCAGCGACAGTCTATGCAAAGTCGCATAGCTACCACGCTCCCAAAAATCAAAAGCACCCCAGCTCAGCGCTGGAGTGCTGCAGATTATGCCAGCAATTATTCTTGTTGCACTATAAGCTCACCATTGACTACTCGTGCTTTTTTCCACAAAACAAAGAAGTCATCGGTATCTGGCTCTGGAAACCAATCGGGCTTTTCTACATATCTTTCGTATACGTTAGGATTATCCCCAAATCCAATAGGTTTTCCTTCCTCATCATACGCAAAGTACAGCATTTTTCTCACCACCTATATAGCTTTCCAAGCTGAAACCACAATAGCGCAGTCTCCTGTCTCTTCGTATTTAATGCCACCTATAGCAACTCCTCCAGAGGTTATTGAATTAGAACTATATTGCATTGTAGTAGTTAGCGTCAAAATAGCGTAGGACGTATTCTGCAAGTGCCTGAGTGTCGTAGTGGTGCTCACTCCGCTTAACCAGCTTCCAGCTTTTTCGACTATAACAATCAGCTCACCAGGTACAGCTGCAGAATTCCAGACTGGAGAACCGTTGTACATCCCAAAAAGGCTTGTCACGTCCTGCATAACCGAATTTAGGACTTTTTGGAAGTAAGTAGTGTTGTTCAGCGTATTTAGGAGAACAGAACGTAAGGATTGCAAGTTGTTATTAGGCGTACCGTTAACGCAGATAGCTGAACGTGCGGTAGAGGACTTCAATACCGCATTCAGGGCTATTGCCGAGTTAGCTACAGCATTCATAGCAGTTGCAGAGTTAGCTACAGCATTCATAGCAGTTGAAGAGTTAATTACAGCATTTAAAGCAGTTGAAGAGTTAATTACAGCATTCATAGCAGTTGCAGAGTTAGCTACAGCATTCATAGCAGTTGAAGAGTTAATTACAGCATTTAAAGCAGTTGAAGAGTTAATTACAGCATTCATAGCAGTTGCAGAGTTAGCTATAGCGTTCATAGCAGTTGAAGAGTTAATTACAGCATTTAAAGCAGTTGAAGAGTTAATTACAGCATTCATAGCAGTTGCAGAGTTAGCTATAGCGTTCATAGCAGTTGAAGAGTTAATTACAGCATTTAAAGCAGTTGAAGAGTTAATTACAGCATTCATAGCAGTTGCAGAGTTAGCTATAGCGTTCATAGCAGTTGAAGAGTTAATTACAGCATTTAAAGCAGTTGAAGAGTTAATTACAGCATTCATAGCAGTTGCAGAGTTAGCTATAGCATTCATAGCAGTTGAAGAGTTAATTACAGCATTTAAAGCAGTTGAAGAGTTAATTACAGCATTCATAGCAGTTGCAGAGTTAGCTATAGCATTCATAGCAGTTGAAGAGTTAATTACAGCATTTAAAGCAGTTGAAGAGTTAATTACAGCATTCATAGCAGTTGCAGAGTTAGCTATAGCATTCATAGCAGTTGAAGAGTTAATTACAGCATTTAAAGCAGTTGAAGAGTTAATTACAGCATTCATAGCAGTTGCAGAGTTAGCTATAGCATTCATAGCAGTTGAAGAGTTAATTACAGCATTTAAAGCAGTTGAAGAGTTAATTACAGCATTCATAGCAGTTGCAGAGTTAGCTATAGCATTCATAGCAGTTGAAGAGTTAATTACAGCATTTAAAGCAGTTGAAGAGTTAATTACAGCATTCATAGCAGTTGCAGAGTTAGCTACAGCATTCATAGCAGTTGCAGAGTTAGCTATAGCATTCATAGCAGTTGCAGAGTTAGCTACAGCGTTCATGCCAGCATAGTCAGCTGGGTTAAGACCTGCTAAACGAGCTATATATTTTGCAATTACAACAGCCGGCATTGTTTGTTCTAATGTTGTAATAAATTGCAATGTATCAGTTTGTATTGCTTGTGCTATATCGTTAATTGCAGATGTTTTTATAATTTCCTGCATAGCAATATAAGAATTAGCGATTTTTTCCATAGCTTTTTGTGAACTTGTTATAACCACAATTGCAAGCGAAGAATTAGCTATAAGTTGCATTGCAACCTGTGAATTAACAATAAAATCAAAAAAATCTGAATTAACTAAATTTTGTAACATCGTTTGCGAGTTTAATATCTTTTGCATTGCCTTTATTGAATTTGCAAAAGCTTCAACAGCTATACTACTGTTAGCAGTTATTTGCATCGCAATATTACTGCTTAGAAGCGCATTCATAGCTGTTTCAGAGTTTGCAATTGCATACATAGCTAATTTACAATTTGCAATGATTTGTGTAGCTTCAGTACTGTTAAAGATATCTGCTAAAGTTACATAGTTTTTATATCCAGCAAACGCTGAACCTATCAAGTGATACAAATATTTACCTGTCGCTGCATGAGCATCTGCTAAAGCAAAATAGTCTATGTCAGTTTTTCCTACAACGTCACTTGTTAAAAAAAAGCCAAGGTCATATGTTCCAGCCAACGGTATTAAATCTCCAACATTCGGCATTTATTCCACCACCTTTAAATATAGTTGTCCATTTACCACAACAAGCGTGTACTTGTGTCCCTGAAACTCTGGATCAGTACCTATATCTGCGTACGTGTGCGGCGCTGGATCGGTGATGTGCTGTGTAATTGTATCAGTGTTGTTTTTAAGCTGCATATCTATTATATCTGCATTGTAGTTTAAATCGTCAATATTCACTGTATCAGTACCCTCTGGCTTCTTTAGTCCATAATTTGTTGTATATTTCAAATTCACCACCTCCCTAAACCAATCTCACTTGCTTCCAAGTATAAGTTGTTAAATCATTCCAAACCTTACTTGTTAAGAAATTCCAAACATTGTAAGTATATTGATATTCATAGTTAAGATGAGCAGGTTTTATTTCTTCAATCGTCTTTGTTAAGTCTACCACATTTGGCGGTATTCCTTTTACGCCAACAAACTTAACTACAAATTTGTATTCGCTTGGATACTCGATAACTTCTACCTCTCCATTTGCAAAAGCTGAGGCGACGTTTTTAATAAACTCTTTCGTAACCGTGCCATATCCTCTTAACTTTGCTTTTATCCTCTCTCGTCTAAATTGTTCGGACTTCGTTTTGTCAACTTGTAGTCCTAAAAATTGTTCCCACAAATCCAATCCCCATGTTGCTGTATCAACAAAACATTGATTTAGAATATCATTCATAGCATTTTCAACGTTTGTTAATTCTTCATTTTGTGCACTATACAATGTCTGAAAAATCCTGCTTTGCAACAAAAACTCAGGTACATACATTTTTATATCACTCATTCAATACCACCTCACCAAGCACCGCTACCTGCTCATCTCCAACACTTATATTCGCCGTTCCATTGTTTACAAGCAAATTGCTATAATCCAGCACACCTTCGCTATCTAATATCAAGCTTCCTATCTGTGCATAACTTACATAACTTTGCTTAAACGCTATTGATTTTAGATATTCTGTGATTTTATTTCTTACATTAGTTGTTACTTGCTCTAAAGTATAATTCGTATCTCTTACAATAGTTACTGAAATATCTATGTTTAAAGCTTGTGCACTTTGCACTGTAACACTTGCCCCGATTGGTCTGTTCTCTTCAATGTGAGTAATAACAGCATTTACAATGTCGGTGCTGGCCGGTTGTTTGTTTGAATCAATAATTACCACCTTAACCGTCCCCGGTCCGTTCCAAAGCGGAAATACTTTCACATCTCCGACCCCTGCAACCTCAAGAGCCCAGAGTTTATAGTGATTAGCATTGCCAGACGTCGCAGGCGTCTGGACTTTAACAAGTAATCTATTTAACAAGCTTGAATCATCTTCTTCGTTTGTTCCACCTGTTGTTGGAGCTTCATTCGTAACTGACACAACACCAACTATTTGCACTGGTAACTCTGTTATAGCTCCAGCTGGTACATTGTATTGTGAGCCTTCCTCAACCGCTTCTATGTCTGCTATTGCCTGTCCGCTCGAAATAGTTGCCTCTGCTAATGTCTGATATTGCAAACCACTTTCCGTTTGCACAATAGTCCCAGCAGGAATTATTGTTCCGTCGCTCCCAATAAACTTTACTTGTCCTGTCGCCTTTGTTCCTGCTTTTCTATATATCCCAAACTCAGCACAACGCTTTTCTAACCATTCTCCATAGCTTGTCTGTGCAAAAACTATTTTAAGTATATTGTCAAGTTCTACATAAGCCTGTGCAAGTTCCAGTGCGGCTGGTGCTAAAGCGTCATAAATAAAAGAACCTTCCGATTTATCTATATCGGAAGGTACTTTGCTTAAAAGTCTTTGCATTATTGCTTCAAAAGTTTGTTTTTCATACATTTATTTGTTCCTCCCCATGTGGAGTTACAATCGTAAAGCTAATATTTAGCTCATCTTCTGCAAATTCTGTTTCAAAGTCCTTAATCTCTGTTATCCAGCCTTTGTCAAATAAATCCTTTAGTGCTTCTTCCACCAATCTTTTTGCTTCCGCCTCTGTAAGCTCTTTTGAATAGCCCTGTCCTATTAAGTCTTCAAGTTCATGACCATAATCCCAAGAATAAACAGGATATCTATAACGCTGTGTCATAAGCGCTTTGTATACTTTAATCTTTATCGCTTCTAAACCTTCAACAATCTGCACTTTGCCGTTTACAAGCTTAAAGTTGTTAGCCGTAAAATCCCAAGCATATTCCCTTGGCATTTCTGTTGTTGTATTAGTAATTTCTGCCATTGTGGTTTCATCAACAAAAGGAAAAATGCTCTCCATTAAGGCTTCACCACCTTGCACAGCACTATGTATGTCTGCTTATCTGCTGTTGCTAATAATGCTACTAAATCGCCTTGTTTCAAAGTATCTACCCATTTAATATAGTTTGATATGCTCCAACTTATCTTATCGCTTGATGTCTGATATTCTCGAGTGTAATCTGCAAGCAAATAATCTGCAATTAACACATCATCTTTGTCTAATTGCAAATCTCCAACTCTAATTTTCAAATTAGGTGGTGGACTAATGATTTCTCCAATCTGTATTGCTGGTGGATTATAATAACTGCCTTGTTCCCTCATTATTTTTATAAATCTTGAGTATGGGCTCTTCATTCTTACTCACTCTTTTCGTCCATGATATTTTGGAAATTCAAAGTCAATTCCATCATGTGTTGCCCATTTTCGAAAGTATGTGTATCGCTGTCAATGTAGAATATCCCCGTCAAGCCTGTTGCTTTATCTTTTACTTTCACTGCCATTCCAGTTATACAATCCACATTACCCAACGCTCTAATATTCAATGTTTTTTCTATTCCTTTCAGCATATTCTTAGCTACTGTGTATGCATTTTTGTCTTTCTCTTTCGTGTAGACATCTTGCAAAATGCCATATGCCTTGATCCATTCGCTGTTTTCTACCTTGCCGATATACTTTCCGTTCTCATCGTAGATTTTTACTCTGTTTACCATGTTTTCTAAACTTTCGCTGTATGTTACATTAGAAATACTTTCTGATGATGACAAAACATAGCTAACAACTGTTTTCCCTTTCTCAATGATATTTAGCTTTCCTTCTTTGAAGAGTGGCATGTATTTTTTGCCTGTGTGCTTTGATTCGTTAGTGTATGTTTTCATGATGATGTCATACAACGTCTCACCTTCTACAATAAGCTTTTGTCTCAAACTTGCACTTGCCAAGCTACCAACTTGAATGCCAAAGTCTCGTGCAATCTTCTTAACAATATCACTTGCTGTAACATTTTTGAAATTATATGTTGCCTTGTTTTTAAGCAAATAAATAAGCCCATCGTAAGCTGTAATTCTCACTGTATCGTTTTCCGTGTCTACCTCTTTGTAAAATACATAGCCTCGAAAAATTTCTTTATCGTCAACTAAGACTTTTATTTGATTGCCCAGCGCAATATTAACTTTTTGAATATTGTCGCCTTGTGCATAGCTAAACTCAACCTTTCTTGCTGCCTGCCCAATATCCCCGCTCCATGTCAAACTTGATACCAACTGCGATATATCTTTTGCACCAACAAAAACCTGTAGCATCTATATCACCAGCTTCATGCCCGGATAAATCTTCCTGGGATCTTTGATATTGTTCTTCTTTGCGATGATTGTCCAATTCTCACCTTTACCTGTTAGCTTTTTAGCAATTAGCCACAAGCTATCGCCTTTTTTAACCACATATGTTTTTGGTGGCTCTTTTACATTACTGCGTTTAGTTGTTATGCTGTATTCTTTCTGTTTTTGCGTTTGCAAAACTGGTGTTCTGTATTCTTTCAACTCAATAGTGTAATACACATCTCCGCTTCCGTCTTTTTCTCCATAATTGAAATTCTCTATTGAGCAAAGCATATTGATATTTGTTTGCGTGATTACAAGTCTGACAGGTTTCTTTAAACCTTGCCATTTCTTAATGGTATTCACATAAGTGTATGGATTCTGTATCTGAGAAGTAACAAAACTGTACTTTTGTGCTGGGAAAAAACTTGACAGTGTGATTGTTGCTAAATTCTTATTGCCAATAAGATTGATTTCACCTAAATCGTGTATATCAACAACCGTATTTTTATTCCCTTGGCTAATCTCAAACTCAGCAGGAGGCACGGGTAAAAGTATTTTCTCTTTGCCATCGTTACTTATCAACCAAAATTCCATCATACCGCACCTCCATAGTTAAGAGCTTCCTTTTCTAACATGCTTACAAACATCTCTGCAAACTTCTTTAAGTCTGCTTCGCTTCTTACTTCCATTTTTTCAACGTTGATTGTTACGTTGATTGATTTTTTACTGCTCAACAACTTTTCTGTCTTTTTATTATCAACAACCTTGGAACCTCTCGGCAAATAAACGAGTTCTGGTCCTCTTTCTCCTACTATTGCAGGACCACCTGAAAAATATTCAGTTCCTTTTGCTAACATTGGTATCTTAGGAATGTTGAAGCCAAATTCCTTGCCACCAAACCCCGGAACCCATGAAGGAACTTTGAAATGTATCTTGTTTAAACTACCTATCAAAAAGTTAATGCCTTTGATAATGAGATTGATAAACCCTTTAAAACTCCCAACAATGCTACTCCAAATAGATGTAGTTTGTTTTTTAATGCCGTTCCAGAGATTTACAAAAAACTTGGATATCGGTTGCCAATGTTTGATAATCAAGAGAGGAATCCCTATCACCGGTGCTACAATAGCTAAAATATATGGTCCTATTCTTTTCAAAACATTTAAAAAGCTAAAGAATGCCTGCTTAATACCATTCCATAAATTTATAAAGAATGTTTTTATTGGTTTCCAGTATTTGATAATTAGAAACGCTGCAACTGCTATTGCAACAATAATAAGGAATATAGTATTGGCTGGTGTAAATATAGCTCCTAAAATACTGCCTGTTGTCTTTACAGCTTTTGCAAAGTTTGAATATGCTAATATAATTTTCCCTATTCCTGTATAAACAGTTCCCAATACTTTAATGACAGGACCCATTGTCGCTGCAATCAGCATAAAATGCACTAAAGATTGTTTCTGCGCAGGTGTAAGTTTATTAAACCACGAAATAAGATTTTTAATTTCTTGCGCAATCTGAGCCACAGTTGGTGCTAAAATATCACCTAATTGCATTGCTGAATTACGCAAACTGTTTAGAGCTTTTCTTAATTGTTCGCCCGGAGTTTGAAGTTGTCTTAATGCTTTATCAACAACATCAGTTTGTGTTTTCATCTGTCGCATAGAAGTATTGTACATCTTTACTCCTTGCTCAGAAGTAAGCGCCAAAACAGCGTTTAGAGCTTCTACACTACCAAACATTGTCGCATAAGCTTCTATTTGTCCTCTGCTTGCGTCTTCTAATGCTTTGACCTGTGCAGATACGTTTTTATACTCTGCTTTTAACTTTTGTAATTCTTCCTTATGTCCCTTGCTATGTTTTTGTAATGTCTCAATTTGTGCTTTTAACTTAGCTTGTTTATCAATCGCTTGAGTATACTGTGGCATTGCTTGCTCTAATTTTTTTCTGACATCCAATAAGAAATTAAGCCAACCCTTGCTCTTTATAGCCGACGCTGAAAATTGTATGCCCAATGCCTCAGCGGTCTTTTTTGCTTGGTCACTTGGGTTAATTACATTTTGAATAGCTTGTTTTAAGCCCGTTACAGCTTCCGATGTTTTTAAACCCTGTGCAGTCAATACTGCTAAATTTGTAAATAACTCTTCAGTTTTTAGTCCTGCCGAACTTGCAATAGGTGCTACCAAACCAATGCTCCTTGCCATTTCATCTATCGTAGTTTTTCCAAGATTTTGGGCAATCATCATTTGGTTGCTTATTTTTGCTGCTTCTTTAGCCGACAAACCGTAAGAGTTAAGCACACTTGTTAAACCATCCACTACTGTTACCATATCTGAAAAACCTGCTTTTGCAGCCTTAACTGCTGCTTCTAAAAACTTTATGCTGTCTGCTGTGTTTACTCCTGCACTAATTGCCTGATATTCTGCTTCTGCTAAATCTGTTACACTAACACCCGTTGCATTTGATAATTGAATAATTTGTTCTTTTAATTTCTGCAAAGGAACGGCTGTCGTATCAGCTATTGTTCCAACTTTAGCAATAGCATCTGAATAATCCAAACTTAATTTAGTAGCCACCGTCAATGCTCCAACAACAGGTAGTGTTATAGCTTTAGACATCGTTTCTCCAAAATTTTGTATCGTTTCACCTTGTTTTACTATTTCTCTTCCCAACCTCTGAGCTTGTTTCTGAAACTTGGTTATGCTGTTATTTACTTGTTCCATTTTTGCTGTAAAATTATCTCGTAATTGTATGATTGCATCTATTACTTTTGCCACTATACTTCACCACCACTAAAAAAATATCCACCTTAACAAAACTGTTAAGGTGGACAAGACTTGTTACTCTTTTTTATCAAGTTTTTCTTTTATCTCATTTAACAACTTAATAATCAACCAATTTTGTTCAACCAAAGCGCCTAAATAACTTAACTTTGCTACGTCTTCTGCTTTGCCGCTCAAAATCGTTCCGAATTCAATCAAACCATTTCCCATTAAACCAAGCAAAATTTTTTCAACCTTCTCTTTGTCTTCTTGTGACAAATTCTGAAGTCCATATTGTGCCATTTTCATGTTCAATTTTTCCAATTTCTGAGCTTCTTTCTCTTCTTTGCCTTTAAACAAACCCACAAAAACTCCTCCTATTTGAAAATTTATACTTTCAATTTATACTATGTGTTTTAGTATTGCAATACTAAAAATTGTTGAACAATTTCATTAAATCTTCTTTTTCTTTCTCTCTTTCTTCAAGCTCCTTCATCAAGAAAGCTTTAATAATCAGTTTCTCTCCCATTGGTTTCCAATAATAATCCGACGGCAAGATGCCCTTGTGCTTAAACAAGAGATACATAACCTGCACCTCGCCGTCGGATTCTATTAGTTTTTTATGTCTTCAACCTCTACCTCATAGCCTGAAAGCTTTGTTATTTCGTTATACAAGTCAGTAATTTCACCTGCAAGCATTAACTTCTTAACAAGCTCTTCAGGAGTTGTACAGTTAAAGTGTTCAAGTAGCCTCTTGTCCTTTAGGTTAGGGTCAACAACACCTTCGATAATAGTAAGAACCTGTAATTTATACATGTCTATGTCCTTTACATTCCCCTTGTTGCTTATATCAATTGCTAAGCGCTGTATATCTGCATATCTCTCACCATCAATAGCCCGAATTCTAAAAACTACTCTTTCTCCTAAAAGCTCGCTTAGTCTTTTCATCTCTATTTCTTTTTCAGGCATCTTTATTTTTGCAGCGTCAAGTTGCAAAAGTTTGTCAACCAGAGACATTTATTAACACCTCTCAATTACACATTTATTGTGTCAAGCAAATCCCAATCGCTAAAGGTAAATGGTATCTCTTCTTCAAGGTTTTTTCTCACTTCCCAATCAGCTAATGTTAACTCGTCAAATGTAGCATCTTTGATAACTATTCTTTCAGCACCCAGTGCGTCTGGGTCTGCTAACTTTGAAATAATAGTACATACAGTTTGCTTACCTTTCTTCATGTTGTCATTAAGCAGCTTTAAAAACCTTGAAGTTACTTTGTTAAGCCTGATTGTCCCTTTTCCTTCATATCCTACTACTTTTTGTCCTTTTGCCATTCTTCTAACCATTGAGACCTCCGACTTTTCGAGGGTTACTTTTGCTTGAAAAGCTTTAACTTCTGCAACATATTCGCCGTTAATCCAAATTTCTCCCCAAGTTCCGTTTATAACTTGTTCGGGTTTATATCCTTGTAAAGCCATTCTTTACCACCTCACTATATGTTGATGTTCAAGGTAATGTCTTCAATAGCGTCAAGTATCTTTATGTTAGCTTTCAAGAATACCTTGTCTCTTGTATTTGCTTCTTTTATCTCTTGTTCTTTCATGTTGTCTACATCAACACCAATTGACCTGAGATAAACAATCTGAGCATCTAAGTCTATTTCAACTTTGTTCTTACCTTTGTCTAATATGCCGTCAAGTTCCAGCTGGTCAAAGTATGCTTGAATAGCCGAAATAAGCAAGCACTTATTATCATAGCTGTTTGCATATTTACCGATATAATAGTCTTCAGCAGTTTTCTTAATGTCGTCATAAATCATATCCATTGCGTCGACAATTTTAATTTTCTTAAAGCTTTCACCTTTGTCCTGTGTAGTCGTTACCAAGCTATTTACTGCCCTTGCTATTTTTACCTTTTCACCATCGTTGTAAAGAATCAATTTACCTTGATTAATAGCTGTGTCCATCTCATCTTTAGTCAGTTTGTCGCAATCGATAACTTCAGGCAATGGTGCAAATGTAGCTGAAATTGTCAAAGGTGTTCCTGCCAACATCCCTGCAATTCTACTGCAATATTCTGCTGTTGTGTATGTCTTATCAGCAGTTACAATCTGCTGTGTTGCAAAATTGATAATTCCTTCATGGTCTGCTGCTGTGTTTGGTAATACTGCTTTAACTTTCTTGTTCTTTGTATCTCTTAAGTTCTTAATCCAAGTCGCAAAGGTTGTGGTTTCACTCGCCTGTATGCCCGGCACTGCAACATAGTCCCATTTAACAGTTTCAAGATAGTTCTGCGCCTCTGTGTAATCTGTTGCTGTATCAGGAAGTACATAAACTATAACTTTCCTTGGCGGTCTAATATATCCCATCAAAGCCAATTGAATCTGTTCTTTATTTTCTGCAGACAATGTTGTTGGAATATCACTAACAGTCGTAACTACAAAAGGATTAGTAGAAGGCACATTTGCGTCTTTGAGAATTAACGCTACAATTCCTCTTTCGCCTCTCTGAATTGCTGTCGCAGCAACTTCTTTAAAAATAATGTTAATTGCTGGCAAACCCATTATTGTTCAACCTCCTCATTTATCAGAATTTCACCTATAAGCTCATAATCTTGAGCAACTTTCGGCAATTCGTCATAGTAATCTAAGTCAAAAAGAAATTGATAAATTTGTTTTTCTTCCTCTGCCACTTCAACCCTTAAATCTTCACAGATAAGTTTCCTATCCAAAACAGACAGAGGTTGCAAAAATAACTCTCTTAGAGTCTGCATAGTTCGCAGATTGTCCTGTTCTGATTTTTGACTTTGAAAGTAATTTATCTCTACCGTTACTTTGTTGTGTGTAGTATTGGCATTTGCTATTTCGCTCATGATTGGTAGGATGCGAACAAAAAAACAAGGCTTTGAAAAACCTTCTGTAACATCATTTACATAAATTGGGTAACTGAATCTTGTTTTTATTCTCTCTGCCACTGCTTTTTTGATATCCCAGTAAGTGAGCATTTATCTCAGCTCCTTGAATATGTCCTCAAGCCATCGATTTATTTCCTCTGGAATTTTTTCTTCGTATTCTTCTACTGTTTTTTCTACCATGCGGAAACCCGGTATCCATCTATCGCCATGTTTGGTCTTTTGAAAATGTCCACGTTCTATGAGATGAAAGTGTGGAGCTGTACTTCTAAATTCGATATACATTGTCCGTCCTATCTGTTTCACTTGGCTTAATTTATAGCTCTTCTTCAATCTGCCTGTCTTCTCTGGAGTTTTCTTTTTGACATCCTTTCTGAACTCACGTGCTATGCTTATAAGCTTTTCTTCCGCTTTGTCTGGATACTTTTTCAATGCTATTTTTAATCTTTCAGAAAATTCTTCCAATCCCTTTATCTCAAACTTCATTCTGAGTAAGCTCCCTTGCCTTTATCTCAATAAATTCGTTTCGATACTTGATGTTGTCTACCGAAAGAATGTTGTAAACCTTGCCTCTGAATATTATCCGCATCGTCTGGTCTACGTCTGGTCTATATCGTATCGTAAACTTAACTGTATTCTCTGCTTGTATTGCTGCAGCTTCCCAGTATTCTCTGCCATGCAAATTTTCCACTGCTGCCCATACTGTTGCGACATCATCCCAATCTGGTTTAGTAAAACCCTCGTTGTCTGTTATGTCAATCTTCTTTTGCAGTGTTATTCTATATCTTAATTCGCCTGCATTTCTTATCATACAGTATCACCACTTAACGAAAGCTGAGTTAATATCATTGTTACAATATCTCTTGTTTTATCGCCCACTCTATCAGTTGTTAGTGCTCTGTTGTCATACAAATCTGCTATTATCAATAAACAAGCAACCTTAGCAAGCTGATTTGTTGAATCAAACACCTTACCTGTTGTATCTGTTAAAAACTGTTCTGCAGCTCCAATTAGCATTTGAATATAATCATCGTCATCATTTATGTCCACTCTCAAATGCTTCTTAGCTTCTTCAAGAGTAACAATCATGACATTTCTCACCGCCTTAATTTACAAAAAGGGACAGAGCTCAATACAGCCCTGCCCCTATCTATCATTTATTCATTTATCACTACACAGCAGACTTATAAATTTTTACAAAAGCTTCTGCTAATGCAGGTTTGCCATCTGCAACCATTAAACCTCTGTAGGTTACCTTACCACTCTTGAATGCTGCTTCTCTTGATACGTCAATTGTCGGTGCTTTTGAAATATTCATGTAGTAATACTGCATATCACCAAGAATAATTGTGTCATCTGGTACATAGTCATCCATAATAACAGGATAACCCAAAATTGTCATTGCCGGCTTATCCTGAGCATTGTAAATGAAAATTGGTGAACCGACGTTGTCTTTAATTTTTCTGATTCCACCAAAGAGTGTTTTCCTGTTCATAACAAATACTGCGTTCTGGTGATACATAGTAGGTAAGAGTGCCATTGCATCCATCAATACGTCATATGTGATAGTTCCGCTGTAAGCAAGTGAATTTGTAGTATCCCATGTAATACCAGCAAGGATACCCGTTGGTTGTCCGTTACCATCTCCATTGACAATTGCATTCTCAATAGCTATTCCCATCTGTCTACCTAATTCTTTTGTAATATACTCTTCAAATGCATCAATAGTCATTGCTTCAGCTGCTGCTGAAAGTTCTACAAGTTTGATTAATTCAAACCCAGTCAGTGTAAGAGTAACAACTGTATCATCCGCAGGTGTACCATCTACTCCTTCAGCTTTCCAAGTTGCTGCATTCTTTGCGTCAGCAACAATAATTCTCGTATTACCAGGAATGTAAGTTACATTTATCTTATCAAATAATGCTGATGTTTGTCTGAGCTTATCTATAATCTTATTAAATGTTGTAAGAGGAACAGCGCCACCTGCTGAATTTTGAGCTGTAGTAAGAGCTCTTTTTTCAATCTCTGTCAATTCCTTGCCTTGAAGCCTCTTTAAAAATGCGCTTCTGTATTCTGGTGTTGCCAAAATACCTGTAGGATCAAGCAATGCTGGGTCGTTCCTTTGTTCTGGTTTTGGTATTTCTTGTGTGCTTTCCTGCCCGTTTTCAAGAGCTTTCGCAAGTGCCATTCTCTTTTCAATCTCTTTCTTTTCAGCTTCAAGTTTTCTTAACTCGGTTTCAATCTCGTCAAGATTAATTTCAACAGAAGTATCAGACAACATCTCTCTTATCTCAAGTTTTCTTTTTTCAATCTCCTGCAATCTCTTTTCGAAATTCATTTCAATACCCTCCTTGTTTTTTTAGTTTTTAGAATGTGTATGTGATTAAATACAACCTCTTACGCCTTTCAGCACTCTCCAGTGCCTTCCAAGAACTCTCCAGCTCTTGGAATGTTCTTGCGTAAATTGAGGTTGTATCATAAGCTGGTAAATCAACCGCTGAAACGTCAAAAATTTTTTCAATGTCAAGAATTGTCCTTGTTCTGGTCTCCTTGTCGTATTTATCCTGTCGCACAGTAAAAGCAAAGGACATCTTATCGATGTCCCCTCGCTTTATTAGCTCATATAAATCTCTGCCCGCTGTCGTATTGGCTAACTTTGCTCTTATCTTTAAGCCCCTTTCATCCTTGATAAGCTGCAAAGTTTTGTTTCTTGTTCGGGCCATAATCATTACGTGGTCGCTGTGGTTATATTTAAGTGGTACGTCGCTCATGTCAGTATTGTCCAAAGCAGTTGGTGCTATTATCTCTCGATACTCAACATTGCCTATCTTGAACACTGCAGGTTCATTGAACCTGATTGCATAACCTTCAACAATCATTTCTGCCGTCTCTGTCTCTTCAACAGGTTCTACAATCGCAGCAATATCAAGCATTCGTATTTCTCTTGGTCTGATAAACGATTTAAGTTCAGCAGGTTCAATCTTTGCATCTTTCAAATGTGCTGCTAAGTGTTCGTAAATACCTTTTCTGTCTCGTTCAGGCACATCTGCTCCACCCATCGCACCGTTCAAAATTGCTATTCCACTTCTGCAAGCTTGAATGTTCGCAGGGCCAATGTTACCGTTTTCATCAACTTCATGGTGCGGAAATTTGTAAGCTGATTTTGTCTCCGGGTTTGCCTCCGGGTCTTGCCAAGCATACATTTTTCGATAGTAACTTTCTTTTTCACCTGTCCTGAGACGCTTCTCGTTCTTGCTTGCGTCCCAGGGTTTGTCCACTGTATCAGTATGATGAACTGGTATTGCTGGCATTTTGATTTTCACCTCCTTGTTTGATGTTCTCACCCTCAGCTTGTTGCTGAGGTTCTTCATCAAGTTGATAAGCATCCTGATACTGCGCATTTACATAGTTCAGACTTATAAGCCGTTTATCTCCGCCCTCAACTGGTGCAAGATTCAAAATCTCTCTTGCTTCGTTGATTGTTAAAATCCCCAAAGGCATAAGGGTTGCTATCATGTTTGTTTTTGTCTTGTTACTTGCATACTGTAATCGATTACTTTCAAAAATTATCTCATTGCCAAATCCTATCTCACGTTCTGTAAATATCTTTGAAGTAAACTCTAAGCTCATCTGAATTGCCAAAGGCTCAATGGTACTCTCATAAAATGCATTCCATTCATCCTCGGTATACTTACTTTGAACTATTGCTTCACTTACACCAAAATAGCTATAAACAGCTTGTTTGATATGTTCCATTGTGTCCTTGTCCACAATTTTGGGGTCATTGTTTAAAGGAATGTAATCAGCTTTAGCATCCAGAGCAGCCACACCACCGTTGTTTGTAATATCCATGTATTCTGTTACAAAACGGTCTCTTTCCCTTTTGATATCCTCGGGTTTAAGCATAGCTTGACTAAATTTTAAAAGTCCTCGCAAATTAGCCGAGGACTTTATTGCATTGATTATTCCTTGATTAGTTGTGTTTATAAGCTCCAAGGTTGGTAGTAAAGCGTCATTGTTACTTTCGCCGTAAAAATCATGTTTGTAAAAATGCCGTCTTAAATGAATTAAATTGGTATACGGCAAAACAACCTTTTTGCCACTTAAAAAATTGAACTTGACAAAAATTTCACCGTTGCTTTCAAGCAGTTCAATATTGCTGTAATTAACCGGATAAAAAGCTCTTATCGTTCCCGTATCATCGGTATCAATATATACAAAACTATTGTTCGTCAAAAACAAATGCGTAACAACCCTGTAATAAAACGTAAAAGCATCCATGTAAGGATTTGGTCTTAAACTCAGTAATCTTTGAATATCAGAATCCACAAGAAAAATCTGACCGTTCACACGTCGTATATGTTTCGGCTTTAGCTTTGCTGCATTTCTTGCTATTGCGTCAACTGCAGCTCTGACTATATCACTGCTATAAGCTTCACCACCAAAAGGTGTGAACGTTGCTATTAAAGTGTTTAATAACTCTAAATATGTGATATTCTGTGGTTCTTTCTTCCTGCCACCAAATATCATTTCAAACAAGCTACGTCTCTGTCTCACAAGTTCTCACCGCCTTTGAAACTTCTAAATAAGTGCTAAGTAATCATTTTTCTTCATCTGCAGAACTGCGTAAGCTATTATCAAGCTAACTGTGCCATCTATTCTCTGTCTTAAGTTCTTGCCCTTGACAGGTCTTATGTTATCGTTCTCATCTCTTTTTACTTGTGTGTTTGTTAAGCACCATTTTAAAATTGGATTATTGTTGTAATTTACAAGTTTAGCCCGCAAATCAGCTTCAAGCTCTTTCATTGCTGGACTTAAAGTCTTGTAACCCTGCCTAATTTCTATCATCTGAAATCCAGCCTCTTCCATCTCTTTAACCCAGTACTGCGAATTCCAAGGGTCGTAACCTATCCATAGTGGCCTTATTTTGTAGTTTTGGAACATTTTTATAAACCATTGTGTAACATAATGATAGTCCACTTTGTGTCCGGGACAAGCTATTATCAAGCCTCTGTCACGCCACTTGTCATAAGGAATTTTGTCCTCAACTGCTCGCTGTTCTATCAACTCTTCAGGTAAGAAATACTGCTGCAAAACATATTTCTTTTCGCTGTTTGGCTTCATAAACAACAGTGTCGCACATGTCAAGTCTGTAGTACTTGACAGGTCAACTCCGCCAATCGCATAACAGTCTTTAAACTCTTCTATGTCAAACGTTTCTTCGTTGTTAATAACTTCAAATGGCAACCATGCATCACTGTTAGTCTCCCTTATGTTAAAGTCTTTACACAAAACACTTGGCAAATCTTTTGGATTTTTCTTTGCTCTTTCTACTTCTTCAACCAAATACTCAAATTTCTTGATTGTTCCAAGACCTGGATTGGCTTTTTGCCACATTTTCCAGTTTGTCCACTCATCCCTTGAATCCAGTTCATAGAGAACAGGCAGAAATCTCTCATCTTCTATAACCCCATCAATTACCTTGCAAGCATAGTCATATATGTCATCAAAAATGCATTCTCTTACAGTCCCAGCTGTAGTTATCATGACCAGCAAAGGTTGTTGTCTTGCGGACATTGATTGTTTCATTACGTCATACAAATTTCTGTCTTTGATTGCGTGCAACTCATCAATGATAACGCAGTGAGAATTTAATCCGTCCAAAGTGTTGCTGTCCGAAGACAAAGGTTCAAACTTACTGAAAGTCAAAGGAAAATATAAATCTGTTTTTCTTTTCTTAAGATGTCTTCTCAAATCTGGAGACTGCTTAACCATGTTAACCGCTTCAGTAAACACTATCCTTGCTTGGTCTCTTTTGGTAGCAACGCTGTATACTTCCGCTCCACCTTCTCCATCTGCCATAAGCATGTATAACGCTATCCCCGAGAGCAACGTCGATTTACCATTTTTACGTGCTACCAGAAACATTGTCTCCTTGAATCTTCTTAACCCTGTCTCTTTGTGAACAAATCCAAAAAGGGCTGAGATATAAGCCTTCTGGAATAACTGAAGTTGTATCGGTTTTCCTATCCACTCTCCTTTGGACTGTTTACAGAAAGTCTCTATAAATTCAATAGGGTGATTGGCCTTCTCTTCATCAAAGACCCAATCACCCTTGGGATTGTTTATCTCATCAACAAGCTTTTTGTAAACTTTGTAAACCTTTTGCCCAACAATGATGTTACCTTTCTGTATTTCGTCCCAGTACTTGAGTATCCAGTTCATGCTGAATCACTTCGCTTTTTTAATAAACGCTAACAATGCATCTTCCTTCTCCTTTGCTTCTTCCTTTGGCAACATTGTTAAAAGTTGTTTGATTATTGCAGCGTACCTTTGTACCATTTCATTGTAGACTTTTGTTGCTGGATGCTCTCTCAACAGCTTCTGCTTACCTTGAACAAAAAGCTCAACAGGTCCCTCATTGTTTATTCGTTCCTGAAGCTCCATCATTGTTGCATAGAGAAAAGCAGCCTGTTGCTTTAAACCTTCTATTAACTGTTGCTGTTCTTTTGGAATATTCTTGAAAAATTTATTGAGCTTTTGAAATTCCTTCCTGTATAATTTTTCCTTTTCTTCTCTGGTCATAATTACCACCTTTTGCAAATATTTGTTTTTGCTTTGCAAAATTTTATGAAAAAATGCGCCAAAATACAGAGTTTTGCCGTTTTTTTGCCTCTTTTGCAACCCCCTTCGTGGGAAAAACCCAGCTCGGGGTTTTTGGAGCCCCGCGCCGCCGGTCACCCAAGGGCTTGCACAAGGTTACAGGTGGGGGGTATGCTTTTCACTTTGAACCAAATTCCCCTGTTCATCAAAGCAAAGTCCCTCAGCAATGGGCAATTTTTTGCTGTGTTCTTTGTTGTGACAGTCTATACATAACAATTCCAAGTTACTCCAGTTCAATGTTATCTCAGGGTTGTTTATATTCTTTGGAGTAAGTCTGATTTTATGGTGAACAATGCTACCAGGTTTACCGCAACGTTCACAAAGTCCAAAGCGGCTGATGTAATAAACTTTCCTTGTCTCTTCCCATGCTTTAGATTTGTAAAACTTTTCTGCCCATTTCTGCATTTCTCTCACCCAAAATGTAAATTCGCAAAACTAAACCGCAAAAATAAAAGCACTGCGACAACTTGCGCAGTGCTTGGTTTTAACGTAAAATTCCATCATTTTCAGTATAGTCAATACACTAAAGAAAAGAAATAGACAAGAAATTGTGAACAAATTGTTAAGGAAAATATTTGCATTTCACTGAGCTATTACTTTTATTAATCCTTCCTGAACAGCCAAAAGTGCGACCAAACTAACAATATCGTCTTTCCATTTGTAGAAATCTCGTTCAGTGATGTTAAGTTCTTCACAAATTTTAGATGTCGACCAGCCTTCAAAGTACTTCAAAATAAGCAGCATATACTTGCGTTGATGTTCTGCTTTTAGTATATTCATTGCTTGCTCTATTACTTTGCACCATTTTTCCATTTTTCCGTACTTTTTTTCATATTCCAAATATGCATGTTCAGTTGGATTTGAAACATAGCCGATATTTGGAATGTATTCTTTGCTAAGAGGACTACGACCATAAGCTAAATCTTCGAGTGCTGATTCCAGTTCTGCCTTATGTTGTTGATAGTTATAAAGCCACCATTCAACCTTGCGATAAGTACATTTGAGATATTTAATCATTGTTTTTTTCACTCCTTGTCTTTGTTCGACCATGCACAATCTGTCACTTCAATTCCTGCTTCTATTGTAGCACAGAACAGTTGTTTTATGGATACCGTTGTGTCTTTAGGGTACATATTGAGAAATCTTGTGCTTAGCTCCAAAAGTGATAGTTTTTTAATGTCCTGTAGTTTTAATGTCGTGATAAACAAAACTACCTGTCTTGGATATCCAGCTTCGGTTAATTTCTTTGCTATTTTTTCAATTTCCTTAATTTCTACCATGTTAGTACCTCCTTAGTAATTCCATTCAACATCAATTCTATAAGAAGCTCCAAGCTGTACTAATCTCTTAAGTAACACCGAAAGTCTTTTTGGGTTCAGTTCTGTGCCGACAAATTTCTTCCTATTTATATATGCATAATATCCTACCAAACCTCTACCCATACACAAGTCACCAATACAACTATAATCTTCGTTCTGACATATCCATTTGATAATGTCTTCTTCGTCCATGTAATCAAGTGGAAGTTTTTTATACTTCGGTGCGCCTCGAATAACGTAACACATATTTTCTTTTTCGTGGTAATAAGTTGAATTGTAAAAGGTTACAGACCTGTAAAGTTTCCGCATCTCAAATATAAAATCAGCTAAATATTCTTTTCCAATTTCGACATAGCATACTTTGGGACCTATTTGCTTGATACATTCAAAAAGCCGTTTGTAAAACTGTTCAAAACTATCCTTATAATCTGTTCGTCCTGCCTTAGTGTAAAAAGAATTCAAGTTGCCAAGATTCCAAGGTGGGTCAACAAAAATGATGTCTGCTTCATACATGAATTCTGGCAGTGGTTCAAAGATATCATGAACGGCTACTTTGCTACCATTGTCAAAAACTGCTACCTGCCTTACTTCGATTGGATGTTCTAAATATGCACCACCGTACTCCCATTTATTGTTACTGCTCATCTTCGTTCACCTCTACTATTTCCCATGCTTTTGAATATTCAACATTTTTAAATAGTTCTGCAATGCCGGTTATTTGTTTTAGTCTATAAACTTCTTCTATCTCCATACCCAGTTTTTCTGCTATTTCTTCATCTGAAACACCTTGTTCTACTAAAGCTTTCACTAAATCACCCATTAACTCTACTTGATGAATTCCTCTTGCTCTGTTAAACTGCACCGTTGCCATCATCCGCTTGGAAATGTCATGGTCAAGAACAATGATTGGCAGTTGTTTGGCTTTTAGATAGTCTCTAAAAATCAAGTATCTATGAAAACCATCGATTATTACATATTTCTCAAGGTCCGGGTCGTAAATCGTTACAACCGGGAAGCAAAATCCATTCATCAGTATTGACTCTTCAAGAAGCTTCATCTTGTCAGGTGATACATGATTGGGGTTATATGTATTAGCTTGTACTTTATCTATGTCAACAAGCTGAACATCAAAACATGGAAGCTTGACAGGACCTTTCACAGTATCAATCGTTCTCATAACAATTCCCTCCATTTCTTAATTTTTTCTTCTCTCGGGTCTGGTTTGTTGTCAATTGGCAGATTGTTTTCATAATCATTTAAAATCAGCTGTCTACACTGCTGACGTGCAACATATTCATTGTCCAAATGACGGCTAAACCTTTTGATAAAAATTTCCTTTTTCTCAGGGTCAGGATATGTTGCAAGCAAGAAATCTCTGTATTCCCGCCAGCTTTTAAAATTTTTCGGAAGCTTCCTAACCCTTAACAGCTTATTGTCCTTGCCATACAGTTGTCCAACTGTGATACCCTGTATGCGTTTAATTAATTTGTCATATGTCTTTGGTTCAAATTCTGGCAATTCAACAAGTGCTTTGAATGCTTTTTCATGAATCAAGCTTGAAACTCTAATTTCCTGCAGTCCTAACCCTTTCTTGTACATATAATCATAAATTTTGTTGTATCTTAAGTTATTTTCGTAAATGTACTTCCAAACATCATGATAGTTCCAATCATAAAGAGGGTAAAAATTGTAGTTTCCATTTTTGAGTTTTGTACTCCAATACACATTTTTGTAACCTGGATTTTTCGTGACTGCTCTCCATCTATTTGGACTTTCTGTTGCCCTTAAACCAATCAAAAAAGCAGTGTTTTGCCTTGAATTCTGAAAATTTTCTATTGCATCGTAAAAACCGAAACCTTTGACCTTGTCTCTTACAGTTTCTGTTGCCGGGTCCCATGGTTTGTGTTTGATTGAATCAGGATGTTTGCTGCGCATCCATATTTTGTGCTTGCCCGCTTCCCAGCATTTTAATTGACTGTCAGCATAGCTTGTGGCAGAGGTTTGATTGATGAACAATGCATCTTGGGCTTAAGCTTTTCAATAAAGTCTGTCAAATCCATAGCCCTTTTTGCACTGCTCTTGACAGCTCTTTCAATCTGTCCCCACATATCAGGTGTTACTTTAAATCTGTTTGTATCTCTGCTTCTGTAAATTCCATACACAAGCAAAGCCGCTATTGCTGCGTGTTCATCTGAAGTATTAAAACCATAATACATTTTATTTCTCCTCCTTCCTTGCCAAGTCTACCGCAAGTTCAAACAACCTGCCATTACGTTCCAGCTCAAGTAAAAATTCAATGTCCTCTAATCTTTTAATTCCGAAAGCTTGAATTTTATGAGCTTGGTATTTACCTGTCAAAATCTCTTCTTTTGTAAAACCTGCATTATAAAGTTCTTCTACAAGCTCAACAATGTCTTTAAATTTCAAAGGATTGACTTTGACCGGTATTTGCTCGTACATAACTTCAAAGTTTTTGTTTGTATAGTTAACTTTAGCGAAAATATGCAACCATTTTTGTCCTGACACAGCAATTGTCAAAACAAATGGTGGTTCAGGTGGATTGATTAACAAGTCTCGTATCTGGCTTTTGCTTGGATGATACAAACCATTTGATGTTGCCAAGATTGAATAATTTCTTAAACTTGAATAACTTAATCCCCAGTAACAAGCTTCGCAAACAGAGTTAGACCATGGAGCTTTTGCAATGTCATGATTAGTAAATGTTGGCTTGATTACCTGTCTAATTGGTAAACCCTTGCCGTTGGTATCACCTCCACACAACCAACATTTTTTGTCTTGGCAGGGAGGAATATTGTCTGGGAAAGCATAAATAACATCTTTCCCTGATGGTGTTGTGACGATTGGAGTTTTTTGTGCAGCTTGATAAATAAACTGCATTGCTGAAATCACTATGTTTTCCTCCTTTCCCGTTTACAACTCAAGTTTTACTGTCTTTATTTTAAAACCAAGTTCAGAAAACATTTTTCTAAGGACTGGTATATTAGGTTGCAATTTTAAAGCAAGTGCTAATAATTCAAATCCATCAAACTTAAAACCACAATTTTTGCAAATATCAACATCCATATTCTGTATCTCAAACTTAACCCCATTACACCAGAACGCTTCTGTTGTTTTTCCTTTTACCATTGGGAATCCACATATAGGACACATTCCTGAAAAATTAAGATTTTCACTCATCGTTTTCTCTCCTCCATGTTAATAATAAAATTGTTCATTTTTTCATCTTGGCAACATTTTGTAGTTACCATCAGGTTCAATTATAATTTTCCATACACCAAAATGCAGCCTTGGAATCTTTTTGCCTTGTTGATGTATGCATTCTTTACCCCAAAACTGTAAGCAATGTATGAAAAATTTACAGCGTGATTTTTTGCATTCTTCAAATCTTTTTTGTTCTTTTTTAGTCATTCATTGTCACTCCTTGCATTATTTTTTTCACTTCATCAAGACTGTAAACGACATAAGCTTTACCACCAGCATTTTTGATTTGATTGATAGTTTTTTCTTGAAGCTTTGTAGGTTTATTCTTTCCTACTTTGACTTCAAAAGCAATGAAGTAGCCGCAATAACAACAAATTACATCAGGAATCCCAGCAACAGAATACATACCGCCCCAGCTTTTCCAAGCAAAACAGTTTGGCAAAGAATTAAGATATTGAAGAATTTTTCTAACGAGGACTTTTTCTTGCATGAATTTTTCTCCTTTCCCAGTTTTTATATTATTTTTGTTTTCTGTGCTTGACTTCATCAATATAAAACTCAACCCTGCCTTTACTTTTCTTTACAAAAGAATACATTGCCAAAGCTGTACGTTGCTGTACATTGCTTTGCCATAACTTTACTTTGTATAGCAATACTTTTCTCCACTGTGCGCAACAAAACTTTGCCACAACTGTACGCAACTCTGCTTAACTCAACCTTTGCCTTACATAGCCAAGCAATACCACAACAAGACTTTACTATTTTTTGCTTTGCTTAAGTCCTTTTACAAAGTTTTTACGTCCTTATAAATCGCTATATTTTGACTTTCCATAATTTTACATCAAGAAAATACTTAGTGTTGTAATTAATGCAATCTTTGTCCTTTCTTTTATCAACTGTTACAATGTATCCATTGCGCAATGGGTCATTTGATGTGCTATTATTTGCTATCATAAAATTAATTAATTCTTGACCTGTCTTTAAAGCTAATTGTTGCCAAGCAGCTTCTTCAATTTTTTCAAGAGGTATATAACCGAACGATTGCACACCTACTAAACGTTCTTCAAGTTCACATGTGATTTTAGGGGTTTCCTCATAGGATGAAACAAAAACTGGATAACTAATTTTTGTTATTGACGTTCCATTAGAAGTCATAAAAAACTCTTTAGCATTTTTGGTTTCCAAAATATAATTCCCAATATCATTTTGTAGATATTTTTGATATAAAACAGTAAGTATTCTCTCAAAATATCCACCTTTAGCAAATGCATATTCACAAATCAAACTTAAAAATTCAGCTTTGCATTTATCACATAAAACTACTGTTTCAAAAGTTTCCTCACCTTGTAAGAGAAATAAATCTTCGGTTTTAGCACCACAATTGTCACATTTAAACACGTCTTTTTTTCTTTTAAGAAAGTTCAATAGCTTTATCATTATTTGTCCTCCTTTCTCTTTATCTTTTCCCAGCCGCCCCACCCTGCACCAGCTGGGTTGCTGCAACCTAAAGCTGCAGTCCCGTTTTGGGTTATATGTCCCTTTATAACTACTTTGCCGAAGCTTAACTATGCATGACCTTTACTACACTAAACCCCACCCAACCATTGCGTTACTGAACGAAACATAGCCTCTACACCGCTGCACAATGCCTTTACACCGCTGAACAATGCTTTACACCGCCTTAACAAAACGCTGCCAAACTTGACCATCACAGTATTCTACTTAGCCTTTGCCATCACTACGCTGAACACAACCACATATTGCCATTACAAAACCAATCGTTACTCTACCTAACCTTTGCTATTACGAAACTATACCATGCTTTTTCATAGCAGAACCGAACATAGCCCAAACGTAGCAAAACATAAAGCTATTACGAAACAATACATAGCAAAACCAAGACTTTACATAACCATACGGCACAAAACCTTTACTTTACAATGCCATACAATGCCTATACAGTACAACGCTACACGTCACTACGCCTTTAACGTTGCAATACCATACTTCGCCTTAACCTGGCTAATCAGTACCTTGCCTTTACCTTTCCGTGCAGTACATAGCCTTTACCCAGCTAATCGATACATTGCCTTTGGCTATACTGAGCCATACGAAACCAAGCCTCAACATCGCTACGCAATACATGACCTTGACTTTACGTCATCATACAAAACAAAACAGAACAAAGCCTTTGCAGTACTATACACAGCCAAACCCTGACTTTACCGCACAAAACTGCACCTGTCCTTCACTTTTCTATGCTACACTTTTCCTTTACCTTGCTAATCAGTACCATACAAAGCCTTTACGTTACAATATTCCACAGTTCCTTTGCTGCTCTTTGCTCTACAATACCATTGCTATACTATGCTTAACGTAACTAAGCCTAAACATAGCAATACACTACTCAACCTTCACTGCACTGAACCATTCGTAGCCATTGCTACTTCACTTCTTCCCACTCAAATTGTCCAAAACCGCCGTTTCTCCATTGTCCAATTCCTAAAAGTTTTCCATAATCCAACAAAGTTTTTATGACATCTAATGTGATTTCTTTGTGCTCGACTAATTGGATAGTGCAGGTACATTCGCAAGGTGGATTTATCATTTCGGACGCAACTAAAGTTACTCTTTCTCCCTGCATTGTCATGCCACGCAAAGGACGCTCTAAAATTTCATCTTCTTCCTGAATAATTTTGCCACCACGATATAGGTAAATCTTTCTTTCTTTGATAAACAAGTAGTCATCTAATTTACCTCTTAGATTCTTAATTTTTAATTGCTCTTTTAAAACATTTCCTGCATGTTTCAAAAATCCTTTAATGTGATAGTTATATAAGAATATTCCTTTCTCATCTTGTGGAAAAACTGTAACACCCTTATCATAGTTTTCAGGAAGAGCTTCTTTCTCTTCTTCTGCAAGCCATTCTGCTGGAGCTTTTTGTGCCATAAATTTTGTATAAAGCTCCCTGTCAGCTGGTAAACTTCCCAATATTGGTTGTGTAAAATTAATCTTAATTTTTAATTCTTGTAACTTGATTGACATAGTTAATCATCCTCCCTTTCATTAGTTTCTTTTTTGGAAATTTTCACAAGCTACATTATCAGGAAAAACATAATCATTCTTTGCATTACACCAACTAACAGTATCCAAGGGTTGATAGATATGTTTACAATTAAAACACCTGTTATCAAGAGCTTCTTTAAACTCACAATCTTGGCACATTTTTTCTTTGCACTTAAAACACTCTTCTTGTTGAGCTATTGAATACCAGAACAAACCTAAAACAAATCCTACATTTAAAGCAATTACTATCCACAGAATATCTAATAATGTCAATCAACCTCACCTCCCGTTTGGTTTTTTCTTATTTTTAGCAAACATTCTTTGTGTCCAAAATTCATGTCTATGAGTCTCCAACCTTCATACTTGATGCCGTTGTGTTCAAATTCGTATCTCTTATATTCTGTTTGTATAAAAACTTCACTGGCATGCTGGCCACATATTTCACACGGGGCATACTTTCTGGACGATTCATTGGTGCTTGAGAGAGTATACTTGTATTTCAAAAATTTCACCTCCTTTCTGGTGCCAAAATTGAGTCAAGAGGACAATACCAGCCGTGTTGTTCCAATCTGCAATATTCAATGTCTTCGTGTTTTTCGTAATATTCACATAAAACACAAAAGTTTGATGGAAATTCATGTTCCTTTTCTCTGAACAAGGACATTTTGATTTTGAATCTACTCAATTCAAATGAATCACAAAAACCACCAGGGTCAACATATTTTTTACGTATATTACAAAACTCGTCAAGACAATCGCTATAAGAATTGTCACAGTACATACATCTTTTTATGTCAATCATTCATAGTACCCCCTTTCTTGATTTTTCTCTATGATATACTCCTTGACATCATCTACATCAATAAACAGTTCAAGAATTCTTAAATAAGTTTCAACTGCATGTAACAAGTCCAAAGCTTCTGAAGTTCTTTGAAAATCTGTTTCGGCTCTTTCCAATTCTTCAAGCTCTTCTTTGATTTTTCTAAGCTGCATTGAAAGTGGTATGTCTTCATAATTTTTTATCGCTGGGAAATTATATTGCATTGTTTTGCCTCCTTTCATAATGATTTTCCTAAACAGGTTTTCTCGCCTTCATCGTAAACATAGAAGTTGTAACCAAATTCGCTCTCTTCTCTTAATCTTTGAGCAATTTTTTCAAATATAGTACATACTTCTTTCAAGCCCTGTTCAAATTCATCTTTGAATCTATTTTTTAGTCCATACTCTACCCTATCCCATGCTTTTCGCAGTTTTTCTTCAATTTCGGGATATGCTTTAAAAAACTCATCAGTCTTGGGATAAATTTCTTTGTAATTGATTTTGATGCTTAAATCTTTAAGTGTCTGTACAAGAGCCTCTAATGCGGTTTTCAAATCGAGTTCATCGCCGAGAAGTCTTCTTATCTGGGCAATTTCATTTACAAGCTTTTGATATTCTTTAGCCCATTTTTGTTTTTCTTCCTCCGGTAATGCATCTGCTTTGGCTTTACGCTGCAATAAAAACTCAAGTTGCTTTTCAAGCTGTTTTCTTTGCAATTCGTTCAACAAACTCATCACTCCCTTTTTACCAGTTATTTTATGGTAACGTTACTTTATTATTGTTCACATAGTAATTGAATGGTTACAATTTTTCTTCAAAATATGACCTTACCAGAAATCTTGCTGAAATACTGGTAAGGTTTTTTGAATCCGCAAAAGCTTGATACAATTGAGTTTCGAGACACCATTACCACCTTACCAGAATTCTAAAAAATATATATTAATTTTTTTATGAAAAACTTCATTTTTGTTTTGGTAATATTTAACTGGTAAAAGCAAATGTTTAGTTTTGAGAAAAAATTTGCATAGAAAATATACTGGTAAGAGTGGTAAGACTGGTAAGAGTGGTTTATAAGCCTTGATTTTACTGCGTTTTATCCTTACCAGAACCTTACCAGACCTTACCGCTCCTTACCGGACGTTTTTAAAACGGTGGTTGTTCTTCGTTTTTCTCTTTAGGCAATTTGATTTTTATAAATCTTGTTGCTTTGTTATTGAACCACTTGACAACCGTAAATCTTTTAAAACCTGTGCTGTATTCAACTTCGCTTTCGATTAAACCTTTTTCTGCAAGCTTTCTTATTACTTTTCTGAAAGGTAATCCATACTCTTTGAAAGCTTTTTCCAAAATATGCGGCAACACATATACATAATCTTCCTCTTCTATTCCATACTGTTCTTTTTTATTTTCTAAGTCCGGACTAAAGTTTGGTTTATGTTCTGCTATCCAGCCAATGATAAACTGGTATCCTTTTTCGGATATGTCTATATCAGTGCTGTCTTCTAACTTGTTAAGTATTTCAACCACCATCTCTGCTGTTTTGCTTTTGTCTTTTTCACCGAACAACCATTTGCTTGAATATGCATCTGCTATATAGATTATTGATGCTGCAGATATATAACTACCTGGCTTCTTAGGGAACATAGCAGTTAAGTTTTCGTTGACTTCTCGGTACTTTTCTCGTATTTCTTCTGCATTAGTTTCCCGCAACTTACCTATGAAGAATGGTCCAGCTGTACCGTACAGTTCTGTAAGTGTTTCATGTATTGTTTTAGCTTCAAGTTCACTGTTGAATGGTGTCCCGTACAGTTCTAAAACGCGTGTACCTATACCTGTCATGGAGTGTTCTTGAATTATGCTTTCTTCACCCGTTGTCAATATAACTGACCTCCACGACTTTTGAGCTTGCAATCCTGTTTTGCTACCACGAATTTTTGATGTTCCAAGGCTAAGCATGTAGACCAATCTATCTATGAATTCTTGATTGTTTGCTACCTGTTTTTCGTCTATTCCGAGCGGTAAATCATTATAAAACGCAGCCATTCGTTCTAATCCAACATTCGTTGCGTTGAAACTTGCCATTAGCACTTCAGGGTCACCATAGATTGACAGGGCAGCTTTGAGTGCTGCAGTTTTACCGCTTCGGCTGTCGCCCCACAAATGTACAATAAATGTTCGGTGATTGTTGCATATTTTCAACAATGGTGCTGCAAACCCAGCTGCTAAGTAAAATCTGAAATATAAATTGTCACGAAATGGTTTTATGAAATCTACCCAATCTTGCAACTTGCCCATAGGTGAATATCCTGCCAACCATCGTTGCATACTTGGTTCAATATCAATTACAATGTCGTCTGCATAGAACGGTAGAAAGTTGTTCTGCCACCAGCCAAGCTGTGTAACAGATTTTTGCAATGGTAACGTATCCATGTTTTCAAATTCCAAAGCTGTAAGATACTTAACAACAGCTTTGGCATTTTCTGAACTGACAGTTAATCCATAGTCAGCAAGCTGTGTTATTGTTCTTGTTTGGAAGACTGTTGAACGGTTTGTAATGATTCTGTGCCATTTGTTATCTCTGAAAAATGCAATTTCTATTTTCTCTTCTCCTGTCTCCAGAGATTTGAGCCTGCTTGTGATTAGCAATGGTGTTTTGCATATACACTTTAAAGCTCCTGTTTTCTCATCTACTATGGATACTCCATCCTGTTTGATTCTAAATCCTTCGGGCTGAACCAGCTGTATTGGTGCACCTGGTATGAGCTCTTCTCGTTTTGGTGTAAGGTTTATTTCTTCAAGGTTGATTTCCTGAGCAGATTCAAGTATCGCATCAAATCTCTGTTTGAACAGTTCAGGATTGTCTATGTGTAATCCACTCGGATCTTTGTATTCGGATACAGTGAACTTGAACACTCTACAATTAATATTCAGTTGCCTAACTGCAGAACAAATTTTTTCTACGAACATTTTTCCCGCATCAGTCTTTTCCCCAGGTGGTTCTTGGCTTATATACACCTTCAATCTTTCAAAGTACCGTGCCCATTCAGTGTTAAAACTTGTTGCCCCCGGTATACCCAGAGCAGGGTATCCATGATACCAAAGAGTGTGTGTGTCTGATTCTCCTTCAACTACTATTATGTAGCCTTTTTCATATGCTTCTTTGATTCGCCATAGTCCATAGGGGTATATTCCGTTGCCCTTACCCCAAGTGAACCGCACTGGGCTTTGTGGATGATGTCTTATCCTTGTTCTTAGAACTTCTCCCGCCTCGTCGTAATACGGTATTTGGACACCTGATTTAATAGTTTTAAGACCAAGACTTTGGAGAAAATCAAGTGGCAGTTTCTTCTCTTCCGCATAATCTTCAAGCGTGTATTTTTGTAATTTTGTTTTTTTCTTCCCTTCCTCATCCCACAACCCAGCTTCAATCATGAGTTTTTTATAAGCTTCTCTGCTATCAATCTTTTCGTATAGCTCCAAAAATGTTTGTGCATTACCACTTTTCCCGCACGCTTCACATTTCCACAGACCATTATCAACATTGAACCAAAAGCTGTTATGTTGGTCATCATGGAATGGACAGCGTGCAGTTACTTTGTTGGTGCTGCAAGGTTTCATGTTGTCTAAATATCTTGCATAGAACCTTTCCCAGTTGATTAGTCTGTCATATTCAGCCATTATGTTTCACTCCTTTGTGTTACAGGAACCAGAGAGGGCAGCAAACCCTCTCCGGGGACAATCAGAACGGGCACTCATTTCTTGTAGCATTATCATAGTCTGTACTTGTTTCATTGTTTCCTACGTTGTAATCCTCATCATCAATCATCATTTGTCTCGTCAATGTTCGAATACTTGCTGCGAATGCTACAGCTTGTTTAACTTCGTCTTCAGTGAGTGGTCTTACCAAACTGAACTGCGCTTGTGAATAAGCTATACCTGAAGAATTCTGTGCTTTCTTCAATGTTATTTTTGTGATGACTTGATAACTTCTGAGTCCTTTTTGCAATAATCTCTTGAATAAGTAATCAGAGAAGTTTTTTAAGCTGGTTGGAGGCAGTGTTATTAAGAGAGGCACAAACTCACCACTTCGGATGATATAAACTCTGTGCATATTTTTACATTTTTTCCCTATTCCATCTTCAGCACTGCCAAATTTGTTGAACGGACATGTTGCACAGCTTCCTCCGGGATTACCTACACCGATTTTGCCGTCAAGACTGTAACACTCCGGATTCTGGACCTTGCCATCAAATTTATTGGGCCAAAGTGCGTTGACAGGATAATGGTCAATTATAACTCCTTCTATTTCCTTGACAATCTCGGGCTCATCTTCTGTAATAGGAATTTCGAATGTTGTAGCACCACCTGTTGGAATTTTAACTCTTATCAATGATACAGGTAATCCTTGCAATTCTTCTTGCATTGCGAGTCCTAAATCTTGTGTTGCTGGAATTATAAATGCTGAAATCTCTTCTTTGGGCATTAAATCTTTTTTTTCAGTCATCTTAAATCATCCTCCTCACTTTGATTTTCTAATACCAATTGTTTGTTTTTCATAGATATGCACATAAGGTTTAAGCCAATCTGGAACTTCACCGTTATTTTCTTCCATCTGTTCTCTAACAAACGCATTAAAACTGTTTGCATTAATTGTTTCATAAACCAAATCTCCAAACCCATTTTCCTTGAGCTTTTGAAAGAGTTCTTTTTTGCTTTCTGGAACAGGGCTTGCATAAGGTTTAATGCTGAGATAATATGTGTAACCATCCTTGTTGAAGTTTTGAATTTCGTCAGTTAGCATTTCAGTTATCAGTTGCTGTTCAATCATCTCTATTTCTTCATTAACTACTTTTACTTGTTCTTCAAGCTCTTTCTTTCTGTCTTTCAGCTGTTTGAGCTTTTCAGCTAATTCGAATATTGACATTTTTCAAATTCACCCCTTCCTTTTTTAGTTTTTTAATTACTGAGTCAAAATGAATTTCCGCTGCCAAGAGTTGTTTAATCGCAATGTCAACATAATCAATGTCTGCATTTTCAAAGTTTTGTCGTGCAAGCTGTAACCGTTTATGAGCTTCCCAAAATTCTTGAAAACCTGTATTATTATTCAAAATACCACCTCCAGTTATCCATGATTTTCTTTGCTATCTCTTCTTTCTTTTGTAAGGCTTTAATTATCTTCACATCAACAGTGTTCTTTGCAATAAGATGAATGTATGTGCATTTATTTTGCTGTCCGATTCGGTGTATTCTTGCCTTAGCTTGCTGGTAGTTAGCATAACTGAAATCGAGAGAGTAAAATATCGCAATGTCCGCTGCATGAAGTGTTATACCAAGCCCTGCTGTTTGAATTTGAGCTACAAAAACTTTGTAATTCTTGTCTTCCTGAAATCTTTTAACTTCATCACCTCGTTTTTTGATGTCTACCTCTCCTGTTATCCAAGCATATTGAATTTTCTTGGATTCCAGGAGCTTTAATATTGCTTCAATTTCTGGTATGAACCTTGCAAAGATAACTACTTTTTTGTTATTGTCAACAACTATGTCATCTATGAGTTCATCCAAGACTGCAAGTTTTGCTTCGGAAACTTTCTGTCTGATTCCATCATCTGTGTTTACAAAACCACCAGTGATTTGTGAAAGTCTTAAAAGTTTTGTTAATACATTTCTAACAGTGATTTCTCCAGCTTCAAGTTCTGCAATGCTCTGTTCTTTGATGTCTTGATAAATTCTTTGTGCATTCGGTTCAAGAATACAGTATCGAATTTCATCTACTTGTTCAGGTAAATCAAGAGCTTCATCTTTCGTAACTCTTATTGCTATGCTGTGTGCTTTCTTGATTAGTTCATTAAGGTTTTTATAGTCCACAACTTGGTACCCACCATACCCACCCATAACAGCATACCTTGCTCTAAATGAATAATAACTTGTGCCGAATATTGTCTTATCCAAAAACTTCCATTGACTGAAAACATCCAAAGGAGAGTTCTGTATTGGAGTTCCAGAAAGAATTAGTTTGTATTTTGCAACGTCGCCAAGTTTATGACATGCTTTGCTTTGTTGTGCGGATGGATTCTTAATTCTTTGTGACTCATCAAGTATTACCATGTCTGGTTTCCATGCTATGAGTTCATCTATCATTCTCCATGTAGCTTCATAATTGATAACTGCGACTTGTAGAACATTTTGTTTGAATGTTTTGAGCTGTTGTTTTCTTTTCTCGATGCTGTCGTTTAAGATTTTTAAGTCATACTGAACAGCTGCTTTCTCAAATTCATTAGCCCAGACATCAAGTATTGATGTCTGGGCAACAACAAGGAGTCTGTTTATTTCACCTCTTAAATACCTTCTGCAGGCTATGGCAACAGCGGTTAAGCTTTTGCCAAGCCCCATCTCAAACAATATTGCAAAACTGGGGTAGAGAAGTGCTGCATTGTAAGCTTTAATTTGGTGCTGGAATAATTGCACATCTTTTAGCGGAATAGGTTCAATGGGTTCGACAACATCAGCAGTTTTTATCTCCTCAATTGTCCTTATTGCTTGTTTTCTCTGTTTGTAAAGTTCAATTATTTTGTAATCTATTTGACATTCAGGGATATTTTTTAAAAAATTTATTGCTTCTTCAGAGAATGGAATTTTCCATATTTTGTTTTGACTATCCCATTTTCTACCTTGGATATTTTTTATTATTTCTTTGTATTCAAATGTATTTTTTAAGCCAATTGTCCTATCGTCTAAGAGAAAGGCTTTCATTTTTCTCTCCCCATCACAAGGTTAATTACTTCATCAATTGCTTCATCTGTTGATTTTTTCTGGTTAGTTAACACTTTGACTCTTTTCTTTACGTCTTGGAGCAGATATTCAATTAAACTAATTTCAGATTCGATACTAAGGTTTGCTATAACTTCATCAAAAAAGTTTCTTTCCATTATTCCTTTCACTCCTTTCATGATTATAGTTTTTTATAAGTGTCTTCTAAAATTTCAAGAGATTTTTCAGCTTTTTTTAAGTATCCTTCTAAAACTGTAATGGCTATTCCTTTATCAATCGTAATAGTTAAACTTTCAGATTTTGTAACTGCTGTAAGATTAAAATATTCTCCATTTTCAATCATTTTCTTGATTGCTTTTATTTCTTTAAGAGTTGTTAAAATCTGATTTGAAAGAATTTCCTTTGCATATATTTTGTCAACATTTTGTAATCTATCAAAGATTTCAGAATTAATAATCATCACAAATATCTCTCTCCTTTCTTTTGGAATGTTTTTATTTCTCCTGTTTCTTTATGCACAATTTCTAAAAGCTCTGTTGTGTCCTTTACTAACCACCACTGCTTTGGGTCTAATCCAACAGAAGTTAGAAATACTTTATGACGTCGTTTGAGCTTCCTTGGATGTTTCAATAACATCCCTCCCTTGTTTTAAAAACTCTTTAGCTAAGAGTCTGGCCAATTCATCGTAATTTGGCTGAAATCTATCATCAACGATTTCGGACGCTATTACTGCCCTTGTCGTTCTATTTACAGTGATTTTTAGAATCGGCATCTTGAACACCTTCTTCGTTATCGATGATTTCATTAATATCAATCCCTAAAATTTCGCAGGCTTTTTCTAATTTGGTTTTTACTTTGTCTAATCTTTTCTTGTAGTTTCTTTCAAATAAAAAGTACGAACTACTTGATTTAAATCCAAGTAATTGCGCCATCTCTTGCATTGACAATCCTTTTCTTTCTCTGGCTTCTTTCAACGTCATGCTCTACCACCTCCTTTGCAAACTTGACCAAGCAAAGCAAAATAAAAGAGCCGACCCAGACGGTATAGAACCGTCCGAATCGGCTCATGCACATGCACAGGCACAAAGGCACAGGCAAAGGCAAAGGCACTGCGATATTTAGTTTTCGATGTTGGCAGGTGTGATTTTTATTTCTATTTCGTTTTTGCACCTTTTGCACACTGTGAGTATCCCTTCACAGTGTGCTCCTGCCAACACCTTATGGAGCTTCTGCCCACATATTGGGCAGAAGAACCATGAAACAAAATCACTTCTTCTTTTTTCTTTTTGATGTAAGTTCAGTGAGTTCATATGTCTCATCTCCTATTTTTTCATAACCACTGTCATAACTATAATTGTGTAAGCCAAGATAAATAGGTTTATAGACTTTTTCTTTTACTTTTTCTTTAAATTCAATTTCCACCTCCTTTCTAATTTCGTCACTGATTATTTGATACTTTAACCCTTCAATGACTATTAATCGCTGATAATCAAAGAAGTCGAGAGAGTATTCGTTTCTTTTGTTAGCTACATATCGTATAAAATAACTACAACTATCCGAAAAAAGGTTCATAGTTTGTTGGTCCGTATAGCTTGGGGTTACTCCCATATTAGCATGGGAGTGTCCCCAGAACCTTATTTTTTCCGATAAGTGTGCATAACTAACAAGGTCCTCAGGATCGATTTCACAACTTGTAGATGATACCTCTTGTTTTGGGATGATAATATCTTGTACAATGTATAAATTATCAATTTTTTCTACAACCCCAAGCCAAGTTACTTCAGCCGGAGCTATTTGAATAAGTGTCTGCTGCTTTAAAAAGGCTTCAATAGTAAATTTAATAGTAGGCTCTGGACAAAGTAATTTTATATTTGCCATTTTGGCACTCCTTTCTTAAAGTATTGCGTCACCATCAGGATTTTTATAATCATAACCGTCTTTGATTTCTTCGTATACTGGCCACTCTTTATAATAGCGGCCAGCTATATCTTCCAAATTAACTGTTTTTAAAAATTCTATAACTATACTTACAAGTGTGCTGTATTCTTTTTCTATAAGTAAGGTAGCAATTGTCTCTGCAAGTGTTCCCCAGCAAGCCTTTCCGTTACTGTCTACATGTGGATGTTGGGACGGTTTCCAGTAGGCATCTCTTGGAGATGTTAGATTTAGGATTTTTATATTGTTGTTGATTATGTCAATAGTAATCTTATACTTTCCAAAGACATATTTTTCCCCTTCAATCGGATAAGATACAATACTGTTGGTGTAAACAATAATATATCGGAAAGCTGGAACGACATGTGCAACATCTGGAATGTTTTTAATATTTTCTATTTCTTTTATTTCCTTGCTAAGGTCTGAATTTTGTAAAGCATTAATTTTGATACTGATATTTTTTACTTCTTTTGAAAGTTCTTCAATTCTTTTGTAACAATCATTTAATTCTTCTAATATATTGTCATATTTATTTGTAAGCGAATTAATTTCATTTTCCACAAAGAATTTTGCCGTTTTCTTTATCGTTTCTTTGTCATTTTCGAAATATTTAGAAATAATTTCATAAATTAATACTGAAGCAAAGTAGTATCCTTCTTGTCTCCCTAACTCATGCGTAAAGTCCCAAAAAATGAATATTTGTTTCCCTTTCCTTCCTATCAAAGGTATGAGTTTGTGTTCATAGAGTATTTCAGTGTTTGCAACAACGTATATAGGGTCTTGGCAAATTGGCAAGTCATATAGTGTGTCATAAATCTCTATCTTCTCTTTTGTTCTGAGCCAAGAATGTATAACTATATCATAGGGTTTTATGTCAGGATAATCTCTTTTTTTGCTATGATGATTAACGAAAAGAATTTTCTTGCCGATTGGCTGCAACATTTCAATAACGTAATCTCTATTCTCTTCATATCCATAATAATCTACCATTATTGCACCTCCTTTAAGAGCAGGGCTTATTTGCCCCGCTCTATTTTAATCAAATTGAAATTTTCATAATCGATAAGAATCTCATTAGGATTAGAAACACCATTCAGATAATTTATCAATCCCCATATTGCCAAAGATGCTAAATTCATGGCAGTTGGGGCCAAAGTTTGTGTAATACCACACTCTGATACTAAAGCCTCTGTATCTGAATATATATTATTTTCATAGTATCTGACATCTGCAGGGTGCATTGGATTGATGTAAAATACCATTCCAATTTTGGCACCCATTCTTATATCTATAAAATATGCATATATTAATTTGTATTTAATTTTTTTGAAAATAAGTTCTCTTACTTCCATGCTATCCACTGCGGATATAATAATTCCACTTTCTGGAAAATTTTCTTCATCAATAAAAACTGATTTAATTGTTAAAGGCACTTCTAATTCATCTGCAACCTTTTTAATAGCAATAGTCTTAAATTTGCCCACGAAGTTTGGTAAAAAGCCTGGTTAGAAATGTTATGCTCTGCAACCTTGTCCCCATCCCAAACATGGACTGTTCTCAGTCCAAGTTTGATGAGCTGCAGGGCTGTCCAGCTACCGACAGCCCCACAGCCTATAAGATGAATGGGGGTAGTTACTCTGCTTGGGTCAATTATTTCTCTGTGTCTTGTAGTATCCAACATCAAGGTCACGCTCCCTTGATGTTGGGTACTACTAACAATAATCCGTCTGTGCTGATAGTTGAATCAAGTGTTACAGTTTGACCTGCAAATTTGATTTGACAATTTTCTGCGCTAATCCCTGCTGTCTCCAGTGCCTTAGATACTGTAACTGGACCTTCGAAAACATACTCTTCAATCTTCCCTGGCATCTTACCAATTTTTAATGTAAGCATCAAAACCAACCTCCACCTTTATTATTTTTATTTTGGTCTTACGCCCAATCCCCGTTGGGAAAGCTATAATTTTTTGTTCGATTCAATTTTGTTCGATTTCTTCGAACGACAATTATATTATATTCGAATATTTCGAACATGTCAATAGTTTTTTAAAAAATTTTTGAAGAATCTTCAACCACAAAGTTGTATATACATGATATAATGTATTCGACAAATTCGAATAATAAAGAAAGAAGGAGGTATCGGATGGCAACGTTAGGTGAAAGATTGAGGATGTTGCGTAAAGAAAAAGGTCTTACTCAGGAGGAGCTGGGCAGAATTATTGGGGTTGAAAAGTCTACTATTTCATACTATGAAAGCAACAGGTCAACTCCAAATGATGAAATCAAAGCTAAACTTGCTGACTTTTTTGGTGTATCTCTTGACTATCTTCTTGGTCGTACTGATATTCGTGAAGGAGAGAGAATTGGCGATCTTGAGGTTATTCCTGTCGGCAAATTTCTTCAAGTCCCCGTGATCGGCACAGTCAAGGCTGGTCCCAACGGTATTGCATATGAAGAGTTTTTAGGGTTTGAATTTATTGACGCTGATATGTTCAAGAATTGTGAACAATGTTTTTTCTTGCGGGTTAAAGGTGACTCAATGGAACCCGAAATCAAAGAAGGTGATTTAGCACTTATTCGGCGTCAAGCTGATGTGGAAAGTAACAGCCTGGCTGTTGTCATAGTCAACGGGGAAGAAGGAATGATTAAAAGAATCATTAAAAGACCCAATGCCATAGTGTTGCAGTCAATTAATCAAAAATATGAACCAATTGTCATTACTCCTGGTATGGAATTTAGAATTGTTGGTAAAGTAATTTCTGTTCTCAGAAAGTTTGAGTAGGAGGTGCTTAAATGAAAGCTGCTATTTATGCAAGATACAGTTCAGATTTGCAAAGAGAAGAAAGTATAGAAGCACAGCTCTTGGAATGTAGAAAATTTGCTGCCAAGCATGGAATGGTAGTTGTGAAAGAGTATGTCGATGAAGCAGTTTCGGGCCAAACAGATAACAGAGAAGCATTTCAACAAATGATAGAAGATGCACAGAAAAAAATGTTTGATGTTATTATCGTTCACAAAGTAGACAGATTTGCACGAAATAGATATGACGCTGCAGTGTATAAAGCTCTTCTGGAAAAAGACGGTGTAAAAGTTATCTATGCAGCACAACCAATAGACGACACTCCCGAAGGTTTACTTTTAGAAGGGATACTTGAATCTTTTGCTGAGTATTACAGTCGTAATCTTGCAACAGAGGTTCTCAAAGGTCTTAAACAAAATGCGCTCAAAGCTCAGTTTAATGGTGGTTTTGCACCTCTTGGCTATGACATAATAAACAAACAGTATGTTATTAATGAAAAAGAAGCTCAAATTGTAAGGGAAATTTTTAACCTTTACCTACAAGGTTATGGCTATAAAAAAATAGCAGAGATACTCAATAGCAAAGGTTACCGTAACAAACAAGGTAAACCTTTTGTTGCTAATTCAATTGGTCCTATTCTGCAAAATGAAAAGTATGCAGGAATTTATACTTTTAATAAAACTCGAAGAAAATATTATCATGGTAAAAGAAACATGAAAAGAAAAAAACCCGAATCTGAAGTAATTAGAATTGAAGATGCTATTCCTGCTATTATTTCAAAAGAGATGTTTGAAGCTGTCCAAAGAGAGATAAAAAGAAGAGCTCCTCAACGTGGAACAAGTGCTAAAGTAAGGGAATATCTTCTCAGCGGGTTAGTTTTCTGTTTGTGCGGACACAGAATGGTAGGGTATGCACAGAAAAGAACTAAAGAAAGTGAAAGATATTTTTATTATCGTTGTGAAAAATGTCAGAACAGTATCAAAGCTGAGGAGTTAGAACATCAAGCTATTGAGGTTGTTAAAAATCAAATATTTTCAGATATTGACAACTTAATAGCAAAAATAAAAGATTACATCGATAAGAAAGAAGCTAATGTTCCAAATGAACTTAGATATTTAGAAAAAGAACTCAGAAACACAGAACAGCAAATGAACAATATTGTAAATATGATTGCACAAGGAGTTGCTTCAATTCAATTAGGAAAAAAACTACAGGAACTTGAAACATATGCTGAAGGAATCAAGATACGTATTTCTGAACTTAAAAATGCCAATAAAGTTAATATAGAAGAAATTAAGAAATGGCTTTTGGAGCTAAAGCAAAAGTTCGAACAGCAAGAGAACATAAAAACAATCCTGTCACTTTTTATTGACAGGATTGTTGTAAGCAAAGATAGTGTTGATTTTTATACTGTAGTTAAAAAAAATTTGAATAATTGTGCGGGTAGAAATGGTGCCGAAGGCATGGCACATTGATGAGGTTGTAAAAAAATTCTTAGAAAACAACCCCGACGTGCGACCTGTAGGTAAGTTAGTTCCTGTACCAATCATAGGCACAGTGAGAGCTGGCTCAGATGGTAGCTTAGCATGTGAAGAGTATCTGGGAAGCGAATTAGTTGAATTAGACACAGTAAAAGATGGTGACTATTTCTTTTTGCGCGTCAAAGGTGATTCTATGTATCCAGAGATCTTTGAAGGGGATTTAGTGCTTGTTAGAAAACAACCTGACGTTGAGTCTGGAGAATTGGCTGTCGTGATTGTCAATGGTGATGAAGGCGTTGTGAAAAAGGTAATCAAAAAAGAAAACGCTATTGTGCTGCAATCTCTTAATCCTAAATATGAGCCTATTGTAATTACTGAGGGACAGGATTTTATGATTGTTGGAAAGGTTAAAAGAGTGGTTAGAATTTATTAGAGAGAAGGGAGCTGATAAAATGGCTCGCTATGAGCAAACCTTTTTCAATGATTATCTTATGAAAACCGTAACAATAAAAGCCGATTCATATTGGGAATTTGAACTTAAAAAACGACAACTTCTTGCAAAATGGGAATATGAAGAAGCTAAAAAAAAGGAAAGAGAAAGGATACAGAGTATAAAGTTAGCTGAAAAAGAGGAAAAAGAGTATCTCAAAAATGAAGCTCTTAGAATGACTAAGGAAGCACAAAAAGAAATTGAAGATTATAACAATTTGCTCAAATATACATTAGCGGTTGATGATAAACTTGATTGGAACACTCAATATAAAAAATTTTCATATCCTCCTTTTCAAACAAACCTAAAAGAACCCAAGTTAGAAGATTATTATAAACAATACCATGTTCCTAAAAAATCTTTTTTAGAAAAGATTTTTCATTTTCTTCGAGAAGCAAGAGAAAATCAAGAAGCAAAAGCTATCCAAGCCTACAATTCTGCATTAGAAGATTATAAAAAGAAGTTAGAAGAAGAACAGAAACTATACTATGAAAAGAAACGACAGCATGAGAAGGAAATAGAAGAATATAATAAATCCATTACTGAATGGAAGAATGCTTATGAAAATGGTGAAAAAGAAGCAGTAGAAAAATATGTTAAGGTTGTTTTAGAAAACTCGAAATATCCTCCAAGTTTTAACAAAGATTATGAAGTCCAATATGATGATAAAGCGAAAATTCTCATTATTTCTTATAATCTGCCAAATCCTGACCAAGTCCCCAAGATAGTTGAATATAAGTTTGTTCAATCTACAAAATCTATAAAACCTGTAGAAATGAAGAAAAAAGAATTTGATATTTACTATGAGAATATTATTTTTCAAATTACATTAAGAACTATTCATGAAATATTCGAATCTGATTACGCTAAAACAATTGAGTCGGTAGTATTCAATGGATGGGTTACTGCTATTGACAAAGCAACAGGTAATGAGTTTACATCATGCATTATTTCTTTGCACACTAATAGAGAGGACTTTCTTAAAATTAATCTTGGAAAAGTTGACTATAAAGAATGCATCAGAAATTTGAAAGGCCTATTTGCTGGAGCTCTTGTTAATTTGCCACCTGTAAAGCCGATTCTTGACATTAATAAAGATGATAAACGTTTTGTAGAATCTAAAGACGTTTTAGCAGAAATAAATTCTATTGACAACTTAGCAACTATGGACTGGGAAGATTTTGAACACCTTGTAAGACAATTATTTGAAAAAATGTTTAGTGAAAATGGCGCTGAAGTTAAGGTAACACGAGCAAGTCGCGACGGAGGAGTGGATGCTATTGTGTTTGACCCTGATCCTATAAAAGGAGGAAAATTTGTTATTCAAGCTAAAAGATACAACAATGTTGTACCAGTTTCTGCAGTTCGTGATTTATATGGCACAGTAATAAATGAAGGTGCAACAAAAGGTATATTAGTAACAACAAGCTATTTTGGAAGTGATTCTATTGAATTCGCTAAAGATAAGCCTTTGACACTTATAGATGGTTCTAACCTTGTATATTTGTTTCAGAAATATGGTTATAATGTACGAATCTCGTTGAACAAATAGCTTAGTTACATTAAAGCAGGGCTGCAAGGTGTTGCGGCATATATGAAAAATATTGAAGGAGGGAAATTGTATTTGAATGAGGAAAGCTATTTAATTGAAAGATTAGATGACCAAATAAATTGGTATGACAGGAAAAGTCAATATAATCAAAAATGGTTTAAAAGACTCAAAAAAGTAGAAATGATTTTTTCTGCTGCTATTCCAATAGCAGTATCATTTATGGAAGGTCCTTTATTTTTAAAAATATTCATTGCAACGGCAGGTGGAATCATCTCAATTGCTACAGCTACTCATGGCATTTATAACTTTCAAGAAAATTGGATTGAATATAGAAATACCTGTGAAACATTAAAACATGAAAAATATTTGTATTTAACAAAAACAGGGATATACGCTGAGGCAGAAGACCCTTTCAGGTTATTAGTGGAAAGATGTGAAAGTATAATATCTCACGAAAACATTAACTGGGCACAAATACAAATGAAACAACTTAAGAATCAAAAGGAGAAAAATTGAACATTTCTATTCTTCAACAGGCTCATATGTTTTTTCAAAAATATCGGGCTTACATGGATATTGTTCCCCGTTTACCCCAGTAATAATCCAATCTCCTGGCGAAGCTTTTAGTGGTCCTTCTAATGTTTCTATAATGATTTCTTTATCGGTTTGATATGCTTCTATAATAATTGGCTTTTTCCTGAATTTCTTTTTTTCAACCATAAAAATACCCCCTATTAGTTTCTTCAATTATTTAAATTATACCATAATTAAAGAAAGGAGAGAATATAAATGCCTGAACTAAAAACTTACGATTTGTTTATTAGCCATGCGTGGAGATATAATGAGGACTATTACAGATTAGTAGATATGCTTAACAAGGCTCCAAATTTCAAATGGAGAAACTACTCTGTTCCCGAACATGACCCTGTATTAGACCCAGATGATCCTGAAGACGAAGAAACTCTCACAGAAGCTCTTCGCAGACAAATTAAACCTGTAAATTGTGTTTTAATTTTATGTGGTATGTATGTTGCTTATAGTAAGTGGATACAAAAAGAGATAGATATAGCAGTAGAATACGGTAAACCCATCATTGGTATAAAACCATGGGGACAAGAGAAAATTCCACAAGCTGTTTCTAAAGTAGCAAAAGAAATAGTAGGATGGAATACTGATTCCATAGTAAGCGCGATAAGGAAGCACTCAATATAGTGTAAAATGCCACGAGTAGTTTTTAAGACTATAAATAATGGAGGAATTGTAAAATGAAAATTATCAGTAACAGAGAATATCAAATATTAACGGAACTATGTAAAAGTTATGAAGAAGCTAATGAATATTTGAAAAAGGAAAATGAAAAAATTTGTAATAAATTAAACCAATATAAAAAATTAGTTGAAAAATTAAAAGATATGATTGATAAAGAAAAAGGAAATTTCGAACTATTAGGAATCGAAAACGACAAAGATGATAACTTTGTTATTGTATGGAGAAACAGAAATAAAGCTTTTGATGTTTATGTGACAAGTCCTCTCTTAGATAGCGAAACGAAATTACTTGCAACTTTAAAAGAAGAGTCACATGTCTTTATTGAAGATATTCAACCAAGTAAATCAATTAATTTAGGACATGGTTCTATTGCCATGAAATACTTCTTAGAAAAGTGCAGAAAAGAAAAAATTCAAATAATTACTGGAAGAATTAGTGATGTTGATTTTGACCACATTGATAGATTAAAACATTTTTATGAAAAGCATAATTTTGTAGTGAAAATCAACATAGCTGATAAATGGGGAAGTATTTATCTCAAGTTAGATACTTAAGATTCTCTAAGGAGGCTTGAAAATGCGCGGGCATATCCGCAAGCGTGGGAATAGCTACAGCGTGGTAGTATATGTTGGAAGAGATGAAGCAACAGGGAAGAAAAAATACAAATGGTACAGTGGATTCAAAACAAAAAAAGAAGCTGAAAAAGCACTTGCTGAGCTTGTGAATCAGATAGAAAAGAAAGAATTTGTAGAAGAAAAGAAAATAACTCTTGGAGAATTTATAAATGAGTGGTTTGAGATACACTGTAGTAAACTTACTCCAAAGACAAAAGACTCATATGCAAAGATGATTAATGCTTATATTTTGCCATACCTTGCTGATATAGAATTAGCTAATCTTAAACCTCTCACTATTGCTAAATTTTATAATGCTTTGAAAGAAAAAAATATTTCTAACACGACATTGAATTATGTCCATAGGTTGTTAAGAGAAATTTACAACTTTGCTGTCAAATGGCAATATATAAGCAAAAGCCCTTTTGAAAATGTAGAAGCTCCAAAAAAAGATAAGAAAGAAATGAAAGTATGGACACTTGAAGAAGTAAAAAAAGCTGAAATTCTTTTCAAAGATACACCAATCTATTTGCATGTGATGTTAGCGCTTTACACTGGCATGCGTTTAGGGGAAGTATGTGGTTTAAAATGGGATGATATAGATTTTAAAAACAAACTGTGTGCAGTTAGAAGAGTGGCAGAAAATATAAAAGGTGGATTGGTTATTAAAGATAAGCCAAAAACAGACAAAAGCTTGAGAATTATTACGTTAACAGAGAATCTTGTAGAACTGCTGAAAGAAGAAAAACTAAAACAAAAAGAAAACAGGCTAAAAGCTGGTCCTAATTACAATTCTCAGTATGAAGGGTTTATAAGCGTTTGGGAAGATGGAAGATTTAAAACACCAGAATATGTTAGCAAGAAGTTTGGGAAAATTCTGTCAAGACAAAATGAAATAAAAAAGATACGTTTTCACGATTTAAGACATACACATGCTACATTATTGCTACAATCTGGTGTAAACATGAAGGTTATATCAGACAGGCTTGGTCACTCGCAAATCTCAATCACGATGGATTTATACTCACATGTAAACTTAGATATGCAAAGAGAAGCAATTGAGAAGTTAGAGCAAAGATTAGCAAAAGATTAGCAATGGGCAACTAACCTATATCGAAAAGCTTGAGTTTACAAGGATTTAACAAAATGATCAGTTCTATTCGTAATCGACCGGTCGGGGGTTCGAATCCCCCATGGAGCTCCAATAAAAACAAGGGGTTTGGGGATAGGTAAAATTTTAGGGTAACTACTCCATTATCTCAGGAGTGGTTACCCTTTGTTTTTATATCCTCGAATAAGCTGTTTAATTTCATTGCAGCAGCTTTCTTTATCTCAGGCATAACATGAGAATAGATATTTAACTCAAACCTTCTTGATATTTGGTATTATACAAAGCTTGAAGATACTCAAGCCTCAAATCTTTTAGCTTATAATGACCAATGGCAGAATTTATATGTCTTTCTATATAGCACAAATAATCTTTAAACGTTGAATGTCGCAATGTTTGTTTTTTGTATTCCCAAAGCCAAGTATGAAGCCAGTCTTTTTTCATTATTCCCTCTCTTTTTTGTCTTTGCAGGCATGTTATAACACCTCTTTAATTTGAGCAAAGTCTATTATAAGGTCTTCAAAAATACCAACCTTGACCTTGTCATTGAAGGTGTAAGCTACTGGTGGCAAATAATCTTCTTCATTGTCTTTGAGCCTGTATACCAAAATTGTTTGGTTGTTTGGATTTACAATCCAATATTCCTTGACTTTAAACTGTGTGTAAAGATTGAGTTTTCGAATATAATCATGTGAAAAATTACTTTCAGACACAACCTCAATTATCATCTCAGGAGCTCCAACACAGCCTTTATCAGTAAGCTTTCTCTTGTCGCAAATAATTGAAATATCAGGCTGGACAACGTTGATTGCCTGTTTTTCATCCTGTCCTTCCTCTATTAGGACTATATCAAATGGAGCTGTGTATAACTTGCAGGACTTATTAGAAGATTTGAGATAATTTTTTATCAATGTTGCAAGCTCTATTACAATTTCCTGGTGTACCCTTGACGGTGCAGGGCTCATATCATAAATAACACCATCAATAAGCTCTACCCTTGTGTCTTCAGGCAGCTCAAGGTAATCTGCATAGGTATAAACCTTAGGTATCCTTACTTTCATTTAAATCACCTTTTTCTTAGATTTTGTTCATAATATTTAAATCATTTATCAGCTCTACTTTCCATAATGGAATTACATATCTTAAAATATTCTATCACATTGTAAAAAGTTTGTCTTCATCTTCACCTACTCAAAATATTCTAAAAACAAAAACCGCCATCTTATTTGAATTTACAACACAGATGGCGGTAAATCTTTTAAAAGTTATTTTTTGTGGTTTAACGCAACCAAAACACATGCGTTGTAAATTGGAATTATACTATTCTTCTTACATAGCTCAATAAGCTCATTGCTTTCAGCTCCTGGCTGAAACCAAACATACTTTGCTCCTACTATGGCTGCTTGTTCAATATACTTCTTTCCTCTTTCTGGTGCAATAACCATACTCACACAATCTACTTTCCATTCTAAATCCAACAGCGTTTTGTATACCTTGTTATTCTCAATCTCATCGTACAAAGGATTTACAGCAAACACATTGTAACCTTTCTCTTTAAGTTTTTTGAAGACCATGTATCCATATTTTTTCTTGTTTGGTGTTGCACCAACCACAGCCCAGTTTTTAAAACCCAAGGCTGACTCAATAGTTTTTGAGTCCATATTTTTCCTCCTTATTTTCTGCTCATAATAAAGTTATAAACCACATCCAGCCTGCTATCGTCAAATTCAAACGTGTCTTTCCCAATTGAAATCAAAAGTTTGTTACCCACAACGTTCATCCTCAGGTCCTCACCGTACTTGTCTTTATACATCTTCTTAAGGCTGAGCATAAACTGCTTCACATTCTCTTTTCTGTACTCAAACAAGAACTCATCAACAGCATCAACAATATCGTATTCTTTTACAACTACTGGGTCACGCAGAACACCTTCTCCTCTTATTTCAACAGAGTTTGATTTTCGATCATATATAATCTTAAACTCGTTAGCTTTAGTTTCGTACATCAGCTCTTTAAACCCTTCTGAAACATTATAGGTAATGACAGAGAAGAATCTATCCGACGGATATATTATCCGGGAAATATCCACACATGCCTCAATAATATTATCTATCAAATAAGCATCCAACTTTTCTGCTAAAGCTGCCTCTTTAAATTTTATTGCAAACTCATTATAATCTTTGTAGGGAATATTAGTAAATTTGTCTTTTTCAAGCTCTTTTAAGTCTTCTACGAAAAAGTAAGCAAAACCCGCGTTACCATTTTCAATGTCATATTCCTCAAAGGAGTAGCCCATAACTAAAGCGTACCTTTTCATGGCTCTCCCCTCCATTCAAAAAACATTTCTTATATATTATATACCACTCAAACGCACATTTGTATTAAAAATTTTTTAAAAAATATTTTCAATCTTGAGCAAAATCATCTCTCTGACATGACTAACATAAAATTTAAGAAGACTTATTTCGCTAAGCAAAAGAGTTTTATCTTGTTCGAAGAGATATTCTTTTATTTTCGTGAGCTCTTCATCTATCTTGTCTATTTCTTGATGTTCAATCAACATAGCCCAACTTTTTTTGTATTCATTCCATTTCTTCACAATATCCAAGTAGTTTGACCTTGCAAGATTGTAATTGTTTTTAACAACATTTTCATACAAGCCAGCCAGGTCATTTTCAATCTTATTAGTAGCACCTAATATTAGCAGGGTTGAAATTAGTGTAAACATAACTATTAAGATAACAAAGCAAACCACTGTCACCCATACCTTCACTTGCCTTTTACCTCCTTTTTTTGAACAAACCAATTGCCCTCAGGATCAATGCAGGCAAGAAAAACATCCTGTATATTATCTATCCCTCTTTTTCTAATTTCGGTAAGCATTTGTTCTAATGTTAAATTGGCATATTTCAAAGACTCTTCTTTTACCTTGCCATCGACTATAACACTTACTGGAATTCCTTCATATTTTGTTGGTATTCCCAAATCAGCAGGTGTAACATATCTTTTCTGCGACTTTGGAATCACCGAAATATCTCCATCGGTTTCCAGTATGGCATACTCTATATCATGAATATTGAAAAATCCTTTTATTCTTAGTTGTTCCATAAGGTCATTCAAGCTATACTGTGTTTTTCTGAGTGCATCTTCTAAAATTTTACCTTTTGCTATCAAAATAGTAGGACTTCCACATACAAGTCTTTTTATAAAATCAGATTTCAAACTTCCAAATGTAATTAACGTTTGTAAAAATAAAAGGGTTAAAATAGGAATGATACCGTTTATAAGAGGGACACCGGTGTTTTGCATTGGAACAGCTGCAAGCTCAGAAATCATTATTGTAATGACAAGTTCAAATGGTTGAAGTTCACCCATCTGTCTTTTTCCCATAAGTCTCATAACCAATACAACCAGTACATATAAGATTAACGTTCTAATAAAAATGGTTATAACCATAAAAATACCCCTTTCTTTGGAATTTATATTTACTATCCTTTCCAAAGAAAAGGGATTTTATTCTTAATTTTCTTTTTGCGGGCTATGTTTATACATCACCTTTTTGAACCATTCCTTATTTGGTCTACAAAATCCAATTGTAATCAAATATTTCTTGAAAACTTTGAGCTTAGGATAAAAAGAGTTTTCTCTTCTTCCTCCTTCAAAACATTTTATAAGATAGAATATTTTTCTTTTTTCTATGCCTTCATATGTCAAAAAACTTATCTTCCTTTTCAACTGGTTGATATTACCATACTCAAGGATTATTTCAAACAGCTTATAAGCACTTTTTAGCTCATGGGAATTCAGAAGATGAAAGTACAAAGAAATAAGAATATCGACAATCTCTCTTAAATAGCTATTTTCATTCTTTATTTCTGATAAAACTTTGATGGTTTCGTTACTTAGAAGTATAGGTTCCAACAGATTTTGATTAAAACGATAAGGGTAATTTTGAAGAAACTGTTTTAAAATTAAAAGTTTTTCGTTGATTTCTTCTTTATTGCTTTCTTGTACAGCCCTTTTCAAAGCTTTTAATAGCGCATTGAGAAAATTTGCAGGATAACTATTTTGATATAATATCCAAAAGTAAACAATAACTATAATTAGGTCTGCTACTGAAAGCATGATATCAAAGTTTATACCTTTTACTACCCACTTGTATGAAGTTCCTATTGTATTTACTATTGTCAGCATAAATACAATATGTGCAGCTGTAAACAGCATCGTCAGAATCAGCATATCGTTTAAACAAAGAGAAAAGATAAACGAACAAACCTTTTGAGAATATTTTACTCTCAGTACTCGCAGTACAAATGAAATAGTAATTGCCACACCAAAGAAAATAAATAGCTGCAACGCAAAAAGCCATGCAAGCAATCTATTTGCACTGAGTTTGTCAAAAGAAACAGAGATTGGAGATAATAAGTAAACAACTCCAACAAGCAAAATAGAGGAAAGCAGCTGCTTTCCTCTACTTGTCTTAAGGTTCTTTATCATTTTGTCTTCAGCCTCTCAAATCAAATATTCGTTTGGTCTTCTTTTCACTACGAGGAAGTTCACCTATCCTACACAATACAACTTCAGGTGATACTCCTATCTTATTTTTAAACTCATGAGAAATTAACTCTTTCATCTCAGAAATAAAATATTCATCTTCAACTTCAACTTTTAATGTAAGTTTATCCCTGTAATCAATCCTTTCTATAATTACCTGATATTCACTTCCAACACCCTTTATATCCTTCAAAAATGTGTCTATCTGAGCAGGGAAGATATTAACACCTTTGACCTTTACCATATCATCAGTTCTGCCAACAATTCTGTCAATTCGTGGATACTTAGAACCACATGGACATTCACCTGGAATTTTTCGTGTAATATCCCTTGTTCTGTATCTTATAAGGGGAGCACCTTCTTTTTTCAAGGTAGTAATGACAAGTTCACCAAACTCTCCATCAGGTACATTTTCGCCTGTTTGAGGGTCAATTATTTCAAAATACAGAAAATCATCAAAATAATGAAGACCTGTATGTTCTTTGCAATCTATCGCAATTCCCGGTCCGTAAATCTCTGTTAGCCCATAAATATCAAAACTCTCTATACCCAGATACTCCTCAATAGTTTTTCGCTGTTTTTCTCCCCATCTTTCAGATCCAAATATTCCAATTCTCAAATGTATCTTGTCTTTTAACCCTCTTCTGGTTACCTCTTCAGCAAGCAAAAGAGCATAAGATGAAGTTGCAACAATTACTGTTGACTTTAAATCCACCATCATTTGAAGCTGTTTTTCTGTATTCCCTGGTCCCATAGGAATTGTCATCGCACCAAGAAACTCTGCACCAAGCTGAAACCCAATACCTGCTGTCCACAGCCCATACCCAGGAGTTATCTGAATTCTATCAAGCTCTGTAATACCTGCAAACTGATAACACCTTTTCATCATTTCCTTCCAGTCATCAACGTCTTTTTGAGTATAAGGAATAATTACTGGCATTCCTGTTGTACCTGAAGAAGAGTGGATTCTTACAATCTTCTTTTCATCTGTAGCCATAAGCCCTAACGGATAAGCCTCTCTCAATTCTTCTTTGGTTGTAAATGGAAGTCTTTTAATATCTTCTAAATCATTTATATCATTAAGGCTTATCCCTGCTTCCCTGAACTTTCTTTGATAAAATGGGCTATTTTTAAAAACATTTTCGATCTGGTTCAAAAAAAGTTCATTTACACTTTCTCTCATCTCAACACTTTCCATAGTCTCTTCTCCTCTCTTCTTTTCTCTTCATTTTGATTGCTAATATATATATTAAGATTTTAATACCTTTCGTAAATATTTTCAACCAAAATTTTATTTATTTCATACATTTTAGAACTTAAAACCTGCTCTAATGCTTTCAGAATCTCTTCTTTAGAAAAAGGTAAAATTCCATATTTGCATACCAAAGCAAGCATTGCAATGTTTTCTGCCTTTGGTATATTCAGCTCAATAACAATATCATGAACTTTAAATATTCTCAACTTTGGATAGTTTTCTACAAAAAATTTAACTATTTGACTCTTTTTTAAATCTGAACTTTTGGGTCTTATAAATCTATCATTCAAAACAACTACAGAATCTTTATTAATTTTACTAACATTCCTTGCAGCTTCACACAACTCAAGCCCAATTAAAACATCAGCCTTACCATCCGGTATAATTGGTCCTACATCTTCTCCTGCCCTTATATAACTTACAACAGAGCCGCCCCGCTGGCTCATTCCAATATTCTCTGCTGATTTTACATCAAAACCTTTATTCATAAAAAGCTGACAAACCACTCTTGAAAGAAGAATATTTCCCTGCCCACCTGTTCCGGCAATTATGATATTAATCATCTTTTATCACCTTCTCTATTGCTGAATACCGACAAAAACTCTTGCAAAGTCCACAACCATTGCATAAGGTTGAATCTATGAAAATATTACCATTTTCGTCCTCATTTAAAGCTGGACAACCTGTTACTTGTAAACACACTTTACAATTAGAACAATTCTGATTTATTTTAAAGTAGCTTTCCCTTGATTTTAGGTTAGCACATTCTCTTCGAAAGACTATCACCCCAAGTTCGTCGTCCTTCAAAAATTCTCTGACTTTGTCTACATTCTCGGTGAAATCTGAGTAAGGGTCAATCACCAAAATTCTTTCAACACCTATTCCTTTTACAATACCTTCAATGCTTACCTTCCTTCCTTCTTCCCCATAAATCTTCTTGCCAGTTCCAGGATGAGGTTGAAACCCTGTCATGCCAGTTGTCAGATTGTCCAAAATGCATATGGTTATATTGTGCCTATTGTAGTAGCTATTTACAAGACCTGTAATGCCGCTGTGGAAAAAGGTTGAATCTCCAATAAAAGCGATAACCTTTTTTGATCTATCTGCAATTTTAAGACCTTGTGCCATTGTGATGCTTGCTCCCATACAAAGGCAGGTATCAGTCGTTGAGATTGGTTTAGCAAATCCGAGCGTGTAACACCCAATATCTCCTGTAAAAATCACATCTTTACCCTTCATTGCATATTTTACAATCAAAAACGAGTTCCTGTGAGGACATCCAGCACAAAGTTGTGCCTGCCTTTTTGGAATTTGCAGATCATCCGTAAATGTATTTTTAACCAAAAATCCTTCATCAGTAAGTATTTTGTAAAAAATGCTTCTTACCTTGTCAACATCAAGTTCACCTGCAAACGGGACATAACCATTTCGTTTTCCATATGTAGAGATGATTCTGCCATTTTCAAAAAGTATTAGTTTTACTTCTTCTTCCAAAACAGGGTCAAGCTCTTCGATGAATATTAGCATTTCTTTATCCTTTGCAAATTCTAATATAAATCCTTCATCTAAGGGATGTGCAACTGTAATCTTTAAGATTGAAAATAAATCTTCAAAACCTTTTATAGCTTCTTTGACGTAAAAATATGAAATGCCACCTGTTACAATCCCTATTTTTCCCCTGCCTTCAATTCTGTTGTAAGCAGAAAGCTCTTTTTTCATGTCCTGAAGTTTTTGTTCAAGTTCCATATGTTTTATGTACGAAAGTGCCGGTAAAATAACCCACTCTGGCTTTTTCTCGAACCCTTTAATCTTCCTTTTTTCTCTTTTGAATTCAAACTCAATTGACTGGTTCGAATGACAAACTCGTGTTGTCATCCGAAAAAGCACAGGCAACTTGTATTTTTCTGAAATCTCAAAAGCAGGTTTTATGAGTTCAAATGCCTCTTTCGGAGAAGAAGGATCAAAAACTGGCAAGTTACAAAATCTTGCAAAGTTTCGTGTATCCTGTTCTGTCTGAGATGAATGAGGTCCAGGGTCATCTGCTACAAATACAATAAGTCCTCCTTCTACACCTACAACTGAAAGAGACAAAAGAGGGTCTGCCGCAACATTCAACCCTACCTGCTTCATAGTAGCCACAGTTCTTGCACCTGCAAGACTTGCACCTGCTGCTATTTCAAGTGCTACTTTTTCGTTTGTAGACCATTCAACATAAAAATCTTCATCCTGAAAATCTTTCAACGTTTCTATTACCTCTGTTGAGGGTGTGCCGGGATATCCAACAACAACATTTACACCATTTATAAAAAGAGAATATGCTACAGCTTCATTTCCCATCAAGACTTTTTTCATAATTTCATTTTTCACCCTTTCTCAATATAAGCTGGTTTGTACTCTTATATTATACAGCAATTTTAGTTTGATTTAAAATCATTTTTTAGATTAAAAATATATTAATTTGCAAAAAATACTATATAGAATAACTCAATCAATAAGGTGAAAAAATGAAAGATGACTTTTATATCAACAAGCGCAGATTTGTTCATTTTAAAAATCTTATCGAGAATTATACACGTACCAAACGTCATCTTGAGGAATATGGTGAAATTTTGCCATATGAAAAGATTCAACAGGTTATTCAAAAGCAAAGACGGAGAGAAGAGCAAATAGAAAATATTCAGAAAGCAATACTAAATGAACATGACAAAGAAAGTGAAGTTAGAAACTTAGTAAAAAACTACCTCTATACAGAAGGGTATTTAAAACACTACAGAGACAAACTACCAAAACAAATTGTGAATAATATGCTAAAAAAGCAGGTATTTAGAAAAATACAATTAGAAAATTTAATAAAAAAGGTTGACGAAGAAAAGTAAAGAATAAGGCTACAAGGAATTATTAAAACTAATTATAGAAATATTTTATAAAGGAGTTGAAACAATATGAAGGCAACAGGAATTGTTAGAAGAATTGACGATTTAGGAAGGGTTGTAATCCCAAAAGAAATAAGAAGAACTCTTAAAATCAGAGAAGGTGACCCGCTTGAAATATATACTGATAACGAAGGGGAGGTAATATTAAAGAAATTCTCCAATTGGCGAAATGGTGGCATTTGCTAAAGAATATGCTGAAACTCTTCATCAAGTAAGCGGTCATATTATAATCATCACTGATAGAGATAGAGTAATAGCTGTTGCAGGTGCTTCTAAAAAGGATTATATGGATAAACCATTAAGTCAAGAATTAGAAAGGGTTATGGAAGAAAATTCTATTATTGTGGTAAAATCTGAAAATGATATGAGTAGCATACCAAATTGTTGAAGGCGATACAACAAGATATACTGCTCAGATAGTAAGCCCTATACTTTCTGAAGGAAGTGTAATCGGCAGCGTGATTATGTGTTCAACACAATCCCATGTTGTTATGGGTGACTCAGAGTACAAGCTTGTTCAAGCTGCAACATCTTTCTTTGGAAAACAACTTGAGCAGTAGTTGTTTTTGACAAAATTTTAATGGTTGGCTGTAGGTTTTTAAACCTACAGTTTTTTTTAATGAAATATTGGAGTATAATAAACTGTGTGAAAGAAAAATGAATTTACAACAAAGTAAATAATGCAGCTTGTTGGGGTCATTAGATGTTCAAATTAAACGCAGACTTGACATCAGACAATTCTTTGCGCAAGAGTCTCAATTTTGTAATACTTGGTATTACATTTGGCATAGTCTTTTTTAATGTCACAACAGGGTCACCGGTTGCTGGATTTGCAAAAGCAATAGGATTTGGCGATCTGATGTATGGTGTAATGCTTGCACTGCCAGTACTTGGCGGTGTAGCGCAAGTTTTTGCATCTTATTTTCTTGAAAAATCAAAAAAAAGAAAGCTCATATTTTTAATAAGCGGATTTCTCCATAGGTTGCCGTGGGCGTTGATTGCCATTTTGCCGCTGATTTTAGGAAAAGGTTCGTATATCTTGCTGTTTTTCTTAATACTATTGATGACAATATCATCAATTTCTAACTCATTCACAAATGTTTCTTTTTGGTCGTGGATAAATGACTTAGTTCCAATGCATATAAGAGGCAGGTTCTTTTCAAGAAGAGCAACAATTTCCACCATAGTGGGAATGCTCAGCGGACTTGCCATTGGAAAATATTTAGATTTGCATAATAATCTCAAGGGATTTTCTATAATTTTTGTATTTGCTGCTATAATGGGAATGCTGGATATAGGTTGTTTCTTCTTTGTAAAAGATATTCCTATGAAAAATCAGAAACAGCAAATTGATTTGAAAATGATGTTTATTTCTACCCTCAAAAATGATTACTTTAAAAAATTTATGTTCTTTTTTGTAATTTGGAACTTTGGACTTAGCATTGCAGGCCCATATTTTAATATGTATATGATAAAAAACCTTAAAATGAGTTATTTTGATATAATTCTCCTGACCCAAATTGTAAGCAATATTGTAACCATAATAACATTGCCATACATAGGAAGAGTGGTAGATAAAATAGGTAATAGACCCATGCTCCTTTTTGCAGCAAGTCTTCTTTCTTTATTGCCGGTTGTGTGGTGTTTCACCAACGAAAACAATTATAAGTATTTAGTGACTTTAATAAGCATATTTGCAGGAATGCTCTGGCCTATAATTGATATGAGCAATAACAACCTAATTTTGAAATTATCTGACCAAACTCAAACGTCTATGTATGTTGGTGTTATAAAATATGTTCAACGCAATATTCGGAACAGCTATTCCCATTATACTTGGAGGCTACCTTATAGAAGATATTGCACCACATGTTGTTGCCTTTGCAAAAAATTATATGCATTTAAATATAGCTACATACCATGTTGCATTTTTTCTCTCAGGATTTTTAAGATTCTTAGCTGTGATTTATCTTAAAAAAATGTAAAAGAGCCAGGTGCAATGAGCCTTAAAAGCGTTATCAAAAGTAAAATCAAAAGAGTATAAAAATGCCCAGGCTTAATTTAAACCTGGGCATTTTGAATTATCTATTTTTATGTGCGACCAGGTCTGTAAGCCGAGTTCTGTCGAGAACGGCTATTTCTCTTTGGGTCTGACGTCACCATCAGACCTCTGCGACCAACCCGGGAACGCAGCGGGCCACTGCATTGTTTCCCCTATTTGTCTTGCTCCGGGTGGGGTTTGCACAGCCAGTCAGTCGCCTGACTGCTGGTGAGCTCTTACCTCACCTTTTCACCCTTACCATCCTTGCAAAAATGGATGGCGGTTCTTTTCTGTTGCCACTTTCCTTGGAGTCGCCTCCACTGGGTGTTACCCAGCACCCTGCCCTGTGGAGCTCGGACTTTCCTCACAAGGGTTATCCCCTTGCGCAGCCGTTCGACCTGCTCGCATATTCTATTATAAATTTTATTTAAATTATGTCAACTGCTACTTTTCTCTGTTTATCAAATAATTGGTAAGTTCTATAAGAAGTTCTGAATTATCGTATTTTTTTATCACATCTATAGCTTTTTGAGAATAATTTTTAACAAGCTGCTGTGCTTCTTCAACCCATAAAAAGTTACAAAGGTATTCTTCTTTCCCTTTATATCTTTTCCTATGCTCTTGCCCACTTTTCTACTGTCACCGATAACATCCAAAACATCATCTCTTATTTGAAAGGCAAGACCAAGATTTTTCCCGTATTCCTCCAAGTCAGATACAACACTATCTTCTGCACCTGCTACAAGAGCTCCGCATACGCACGATGCCTGAATCAATCTTGAGGTTTTCTTCAAGTGCATCTCAAACAAAAGCTCTTCACTTTTAATATCCTGTCCAGAGTTCGCTATATCAATAACCTGACCACCTATCATACCTTCGACGCCAGATGCCCAGAACAGGTATTTTGCAGCTTTTACTAAATTCTTTTCGCAACTGTAGTTTAAAATCCAATTCAGGCAAACTTCTGCTGCCAAATTTAAAAGTGCATCACCTGCTAAAATTGCAATAGCTTCTCCAAACACTACGTGACTTGTAGGTTTTCCTCTACGCAAAACATCATTGTCCATTGCTGGAAGATCATCATGAATTAGAGAGTAAGTATGAATAAGCTCTATTGCAGATGCTATATCTAAAATTTTCCGATCAATTTCTTTGTCTTTTGAAACCATTTGATATGAAAGCAAACACAGCAAAGGTCTCAACCTTTTTCCTCCTGCAAAAACACTATATCGCATAGCCTGATATATTATCTCTGGGAACTTTTCTTTTAAAATTTTGTCTAAATGCTCTTCCACATTCTTTTGTGAAAGGTTTATATACTCC
>Ga0063234_113_pt1 | contig 53751 bp, 40 predicted proteins | sample YelNatPoosite3B9_FD_62394 | JGI IMG/M metagenome (GOLD analysis project Ga0063234, IMG submission 62394) | Hot spring thermophilic microbial communities from Obsidian Pool, Yellowstone National Park, USA - site 3 B9 (version 2) (version 2) | ecosystem: Environmental > Aquatic > Thermal springs > Hot...
TAATTTATAAAAACTTAGGATTGCCACTTTGTCAAGCAAGTCTTTTTTAAGATTGGCAAGGTGGCAGTAATTTTGATTTTGTTTTGTTGAGGAAAAATTTTTTCAAGAGGTGTATTTGTTATGGCAAAACCCGAGTATATTTTAGAGATGAACGGTATTACAAAAGAGTTTCCAGGGGTTAAAGCTCTTGACAATGTGACAGTAAAGATTAAAAAGGGAACTGTTCATGCACTTTTGGGTGAAAATGGGGCTGGAAAGTCTACCTTAATGAAATGTTTATTTGGAATTTATAAACCTGACAGTGGCGATATTATTTTAGATGGACAGCATGTTCATATCCACAGTCCGATAGATGCAATAAAGCTTGGGATTTCAATGATTCATCAGGAACTTCAACCAGTAAACCAGCGTAATGTGATGGAAAATATATGGCTTGGAAGGTTTCCACGACTTACCATTGGACCTTTTAAATTTGTCAATCACAAAAAGATGTATGAATATACCAGACAACTTTTACAAAAACTTGAGATTGACGTTGACCCCGAAAGCCATTGTTGGTCATCTTTCTGTGTCAAAGGTACAGCTTGTTGAAATAGCAAAGGCTGTATCTTACAACTCAAAAAGTAATAGTGATGGATGAGCCTACTTCTTCTTTGACAGAAAATGAGGTTGAACATCTGTTTAGAATAATAAGAGATTTAAAAGCAAAGGGTGTTTCGATAATTTATATTTCCCATAAGCTTGAGGAAATCTTTGAAATAGCCGACGAAGTGACAATAATGAGAGATGGCAAGGTTGTAGGTTCATGGTCAATATCAGAACTTACCCCTGACATGATGATTGCGAACATGGTTGGAAGACAGATGTCAGATAGATTTCCGCAAAAGACAAATAAACCAGCTGAGGTTATCTTGAAGGTCGAAAATTTAACTTCTATTGATTCAAAGTCATTTAAAAATGTTTCATTTGAACTTAGAAAAGGTGAGATTTTAGGTATTGGAGGTCTTGTGGGGGCTCAAAGAACAGAACTTATAGAAGCTATTTTTGGATTAAGAACTATCAAAGAAGGAAAAATTTTTATAAAAGGCAAAGAAGTTGTCATAAAAAATCCGCAAGATGCTATCAAAAACAAAATTGCATTGCTCACAGAAGATAGAAAATTAACTGGGATTATTCCAGAATTAAATATATTGGAAAATACAACTTTAGCAAGTTTGAAAAAATATTTAAATGGTTTTGGGCTTTTGAATGATAAAAAGAGGGTCCTTGATACACAAAACTTTATAGATATACTGAGGATAAAAACTCCGTCATATAAAGCTCTTATAAAAAATCTGTCAGGAGGAAATCAACAGAAGGTATTAATTGCCCGCTGGCTCTTGACAGAACCCGAGATACTGCTTTTAGACGAACCAACACGCGGTATTGACGTTGGTGCAAAGTTTGAAATTTATAACCTTATTAACCAGCTTGCAACAGAAGGGAAAAGTATTATTATGATATCATCAGAGATGCCAGAACTTTTAGGAATGTCAGACAGAATTCTTGTTATGTGTGAGGGACGAGTTTCGGGTATTTTAGAGAGAAATGAGGCAACAGAAGAAGAGATTATGAAGCTTGCAACTAAATTTTCAGCATAAAATGATTCAAGGAGGTTATTTTAAAATGTCATTTACAAAGAAAGCAAGACAGGTATTATCTCAAAACGCAATCTATTTTATTTTGCTTGCTTTAATAGTGGTTATTGCATTTATAAGTCCGGACTTTCTTTCATGGAGATGCTTCAGAGACATACTTTTGCAGTCATCGACAAGAGCAATCATCGCACTTGGTATGAGTCTTGTTTTGATTACTGGCGGGGTCGATTTGTCAGCTGGAAGAGCAGTGGGGCTTGCAGCAGTTGTTTCTGCTTCAATGCTTCAGACTGCTGACTATGCAAGAAGATTTTTCCCTGATCTTCCTCAGCTTCCGCTCATAGTTCCAATTTTGATAGCTATGGTAATAACATTGTTGTTTGGTATTATAAATGGTGTTGCAATCTCTCGTTTAAATTTACCACCGTTTATAGCAACATTAGGATCAATGGTTATTATCTATGGTGCTAACTCTTTGTATTTCAATATGCCACCCAACAATTCCCAGCCAATAGGCGGACTGAGACCTGACTTTACAAATTTGGGAACGGGTTATATTGGGATTTCAGGTGAGTATTCAATTCCATATATTTTAATAATTGCTCTTATAGTTGCACTTGTGGTATGGGTATTGCTTAATAAAACAGCTCTTGGGAAGAGTATATATGCAGTTGGCGGCAATGTGAATGCAGCAAGAGTTTCTGGGATAAATGTAACAAAGGTCTTAATTTTTGTATATGCATTTGCGGGACTTTTGTATGGGCTTGCAGGTGTGCTTGAAGCTGCAAGGACAGGTGGTGCGACAAATAACTATGGGAATATGTATGAACTTGACGCTATTGCAGCCTGCGTTGTTGGTGGTGTTTCAACAACTGGTGGAATTGGAACTGTTCCAGGTGTGCTTGCCGGTGTGTTGATTTTTGGGGTTATAAATTATGGTCTTACATTCATTGGAGTTGACCCTTACTGGCAGCTTATTATAAAAGGTCTTATCATAGGTGTTGCAGTTGCTCTGGATATAAGAAAGTATCTTGCAAAAAGATGATATTTTTTAGACTTGAATTTGGCACCTTTTAATCTTACACTTGCTCAAAGGCATAAAAAGATAGTTTTTAGAGTTTTTCAGAGGCAAAGAGGGGCTATCCAGTTATTTTTTTGGACAGCCCCGTTGTTTTCTTAATTTCTAAACAGCACCTTTTCATTTTCAAACATTCTTGAGGCAAACATTATTGATATCACGATGTAGACAATAGAAGAAATCACAAAAAGTCCAAGATGTTGAAGATTTACAATGTCATAAATTAGCTCTTTCAACACAGATATGGCATTTACAATTGGTAGTAAAAAGTAGGTGTCTGTAAGTTCATTTGGCATTTTGTACATTGTAAAATAAGGTGGAATTAAAACTATGATACTTATTGGAGAAAGATAAGTTTGTCCTTCTTTGAACGAGCGGGCATAAGATGCCAGGGCAACTTCAATTGCTGCAAAGATTATTGCTGTCAGGATCACAACAAGAAGCATTATCAGCACAGTCAATGGCGAAACTGAATAGCCGTAAAACGGACTATTTTTAAAACTTTCACCCAAAACTGACGGCAGAAGTACAAACGATGCAATAATGCCAAAAAGAGAAGAAAGTCCTGCTAAAAGTGCCATGATACTTACTGCAAGGTATTTTCCTGTTACAAGTGACGACCTTGTTGCTGCTGTTGTCAAAAGAGGCTCTAAAGTTCCTCTTTCTTTTTCACCTGCAGTTAAATCAATTGCTACATTCATTCCGCCGAGAGTTGCCCAGAGTGTCAAAAACATAGGAATCAAAAATGATAAAATTGTTGCTGATTGTTTTTTAGGTGGTGCAACATTTTCTTTGTTTATAACAACAGGTTCAATTATAGATGGGTCTAAGTTCTTTTGAATAAGCCTTTGCTTTACTATCTGCTTTGAAAATTCGTTTATCATATTGCTGAGGATATTTCCTACATTGGATGATTTCATATCAGCTTCGTTTGTAAGAATCTGTATGTTTACCTGTTTTCCTTGAGAGAGTAGCTTTTCAAAGTCCTTAGGGATTATTAACACGGCTTTTATTTTACTATCCTGCAGGTCTTTTTTGGGATTGGTTGATTTTACAATATTGAATTCTGATTTTTCAATCATTGAAGAAATTAATTTTGAGTTTTCTAAACCTATGACACATATAGGTGTCTTTTCAGGTTTTACTTCAACTGCGGATTTTGCAGCTATGGACGAGATTATGAATATCACAGGGATAAATATCATTGGCAATATTATGTTCACAAGCAGAGCCTTTCTATCTCTGAAAGCATCTTTTAGCTCTTTTTTAAGCACAATCCAGACATGTTTGAAATTTATTTTCATCTTTCATCACCTACCAATCTTAAAAATACTTCTTCAAATGAAGCTCCAGTAAATCTGTGTTTTATCTCATCAATAGTCCCAAGCGCAACAAGTTTTCCTTTGTGTATTATTGCAACTCTATCACACAGCTTTTCAACCTCATTCATCGAATGGCTTGAAAAAATTATTGTTCTTCCTTCCTGTTTACAAAGCTTTATAAAGTCATGCACTTCTTTGGCTGAAGAAACATCTAAGGAGTTTGTTGGTTCATCAAAAAGCATCACTTCCGGGTTATGGATGATAGACCTTACAAAACAGACCTTTTGTTTCATACCTTTTGAAAATGTCCCTGCAGGTTTGTTTATATAATCCTGCATACCAAATCTTTCAGAAAGGTCATCAATTCTTTTTTTCAGCTCATTTTTGTCCATGTCATGCAAAAGTCCAAAATATTCAATGTTTTCACGTGCAGAAAGCCTTGCATAAAGTCCACTTTCACTTCCAAACAGAATTCCTATTTTTCTTCTGACCTTTTCGGGCTCTTTTGTGATGTCAAGCCCAGAGATGATAGCCGTTCCAGATGTTGGTTTTAGCATTGTTGCAAGCATTCTAAGAGTTGTTGTTTTTCCAGCACCATTTTCACCAAGGATTCCAAAGATTTCGCCTCTTTCAATTTTAAACGACAGCCTGTTGACAGCTAAAACCTTTCCAAAGTCTTTGGTAAGCTCAATTAATTCAACCATAAAATTCCCTCCTGTTAAGTATTGTAAAAATATTATCAGTATTTTGACTATTAAAAGCTTGGATTTTTGAAATTATTATATATTTTAGCACAAAATATAACAAGATCTTTTCTTTATTAATTAGAAATCTTTTGAGTAAATGATTTTTATATTAATCCATAGAGCACATAAGAATAAAATTACTGAGCAAATAGAAAGTAATAAAAGGTTTTTAGGATTGTAATATAAATATGATAACAGGGAAGTATTATTTTTTGTTTTGCTCAGTGGAAAAATAAAAAAGTAAAAAGTGCAGAAGAATAAAGAATTAAGCACACCTAAAAGTATTGATGCAAAATTTTTAATTTTAACAATAGATACTAAAACGGCAAGTATTGAATATACTGAATATATTCCAATAACTACTGTTAATGGAAATACAAAAAGGGGCATATTTAAAGATTTTGAGTAAAATATATAAGGTATGTTAAGGACAAAGATATATATCAGAATAAGGATTACTTCTGATAAAAACTCCATAGTAACGATTGTTATTCTTTTAATTGGCAAAGATAATAGCAAAGATAAAAATGATAGAGATACAGTATTATTTTTTCTGGTCATCTCAGCATTTAAGTAAAATCTGCTTTGAACAAGGATGGTCAATATAAATATTTCGCTCAGAGAAAAAACTATCTGGTTTATCCTTTGAGGAATTAAAACAAAAAGGAGAATATTTAGCAATAGCAATATTAAAAGAAAAATAATTCTGCCACGAAAATTTTTTATATATACCAAATATGTTTTTATTTTTGACACCCCCTGTTTTTCAAAATTCTTTTTTTGAAAGTAGATAGGATGCTAAACCAAAAGAAATAACAAAGATGAAGATGATGTAAATGACAGATGGTAACATTTTATACAAATCAAAAAACTGAGGTTGTAAATTATTTAAAGGCAAAAGCATAATTATGATGATTAGGATTGACACTATATATAAAATTAAATTAGATAAGTAATTTTTAATTATTTGTACTGAACTCAAGATATTAAAAGGCACTACTAATAATGCTACCCCAATATTGCAGAATACAAAACCTAAAAACTGAGTTATAAACATATTTCTGTAGATGTCCGATTTTGGTGAGAAGAAAATAAGTAAGCCAAAGAATAATAATCCAATCAGTTGGGGTATTGCAATAAGCAGGATATTTCTTATCATGAAGAAAGCTACTATTTTCTTTACTTTTATTGGTATTGACAAAATAAATCTAAGAGTTGCTTGAAAATTTTTTTCATTGTAAAATACAGAAGCCAGAAAATAGATGATAGTACCTATCAAAAACATATTAAAATAATCATGTGAAGCCTTGCATATTAATATTGCATCTTTAAACGGGAAGTTTATTAGACACGTGACTACAATATATATTAACGAAAATATTCCGAATAGAAAAATTTCTCTTTTACATAATATCAAGTACTTTTTCATCGTTATCATCCTTCCTGACAAGCATAACATAGAATTTTTCAATGGAAGGTTTTTCAAAAACAAAGTAACTTCTAAACTCATCTTTTAAGCAATTTTTTTTGCACAGAGCTTCAAATATCATTGATGATTTTTTCAATGCAATTATAGAACTTTTTAAAAGCTTATCAACGTCAGCGGCAGAACCTTTTACAATACAGAAGCTATTTTGAATCTCTTCTGTATTTGTGCTGCAGATGATTTTCCCTTTGTCAATTATTGTTACAAAGTCTGCAACATTTTCAATGTCAGACACAATGTGTGTTGAGTAAAAGACAGCTTTTTCTTCAGACTGGACAAAACTCTGCAAAATCTCAACGAACTGATTTCTTGCAACAGGGTCAAGTCCGGAAGTTGGTTCATCTAATATTAAAAGGTCAGGTTTGTGTGCTAAAGCCAGAGCAATTGAAAGTTTCATAACAGTTCCTTTGGAAAGCTGAAAAATACTTTTATTTTGCTCAATTTCAAAAAGATCACATAGATTTTTGTAGAGTTTTTCATCCCACGATTTGTAAAACCCTTTCATTATTTCTTTCAGTTCTTTTGGCTTTAAATGAGTAGGAAATACAGGATTTTCAAATACAATTCCTATACGCTGTTTTATATCTACTTTATCGCAGTCAAAAGGCTGCTGAAAAATAAAGACTTCTCCACATTCTTTTTTTGCAAAATCAAGAATACATCTGATCAGTGTGGTTTTCCCCGCACCATTTCGACCAAGAAGGGCCATAATGTACCCACTTTCAAGAATAAGTTCTGGAATTTCAAGCTTGAAATTTTTATACCTCTTTACAAGGTTTCTTACTGAAAGAGCAATCATTTTTGAAATTCATCTCCCTTATAGAATTTGTCAACCATATCTATTAATTTATTCAATTCGATACCTAGTTCTTTAGCTTTTAAGACAACTTTTTCTAATTCTTCTTCTACTTCTTTCGTTTTGATACCTACAATTTTTTCTCTATCAATCTCAGCAACAAATGTTCCTCTTGCCGGAACTGTAATTATAAACCCTTCTTTTTCAAGCTCTTCATATGCCCTTTTTGTTGTGATGACGCTAACGTTTAGTTCTTTTGCCAAAACCCTGATTGATGGCAAAGCTTCTCCTGCCTTGAGACTTCCTTCTATTATCTGTTTCTTTATTTGATTTTTGATTTGTTCATATATAGGTTGTGTTGATGTATGCGAAATCAAAATTTTTATCACATTTTGCTTACCCCTTTTATATACTGTATATATACAGTATATACAGTTTTGGTTTAGCTGTCAATATTTTTTGCAAAGTATATTGAAATGATATAAAAATTATGGGAAAATAGTGTCAGAGTATGTAATCAAATAGTAATATCAAAGACAATTTAAAATTATACAAAAAGCTGCTATCAAGTATGGTTTTATTTAAATATCGTGAATTTTTTAATTTAATAGTAGTTTTAACTCTCAATTTTACCATAAAGAGGAGGAATTGAAAAATGAAAAAGAAAAGTTTTGAAAATCCTTTTCTGATAGCATTTATAGTGTATTTGGTTATGAGCTTGGTTGTTATTTTTATTTTTACTGCTAAAATGAACAGATTAGAAGTATTCAAGACAAACTACAATGCCAAAATACCTAATATCTTTTTTGCTGAATACTCGCACAATCTCTCTGATGCAAAGGATATACTAAAGCATCTTGTAGAAGATCAAAATGTTGATTTTTCGTACCTGAGAGGGAGAACAGAAGAATATTTTTTAAACAATACATTGACAATGTCAATTGCAAAAGAACCAGATATCTTTGAAGAAAGGGATATTGGCAGGATAATTGATGAGAGGTATGAACTTGTTGTTAATGTGAGAGATTTTTTAAAAAAGATAGACGAAAAGATAATTGCGCACAAAGACAAAAATCTTATCCAGAAAACCAAACCCGATATTGAAAAGATAATATTTTTACTTGATGCTTTGAATGAAGATTTACAATCATTCAGAGATGAAAATACAAAAAAGGTTTTCAAAGAGTATGAGAAGGAGCTATTGGAGTATTTAAATAAGGCTGATAAAATGATTTTGCAAAGCTAAGTACAATTCAAACTGAGACTGCCTTAATAGGGCAGTTTTTTTATTGTTCTTTATTGACCCAATAGAGCATCTTTTGAACATCTAAAAAATTAAAAATTTTTCAAAAATAAAGAAGGGTTTTAGAAATTAATGTCGAAATATAATATTAAATCCCAGATTGATGCAAATTATTATAATAGGTGGGATATTATACATGAGAGCAAAATTTATTTTTGAAGTAAGTGAAAGTCAAAGTGAGTTACATAATCTTCCTGTCTATTACAGAACTGTTTTCATGAGCTTTTTAAAAAGAGCACTATCGCTATATAACAAGGATTACTTCGATAGAATTTACTGGTGGGGTGAAAAAAAGAACAAGTGGCAAAAACCTTTTGTCTTTGCCCTAAATCTTCCAAATATGAATTTTCAAGATGATACAGTTTATTTCAGAGGAGATATCATGTTCAATCTTTCAACATCTGACTATGAGTTTTTTGTAAACATGTATAACAGCTTACTCAATAGCAATCTTTATCCGTATCCTTTAACAGATAACTGCAAGATTGCACTCAAGCGAATGTATTTAGTAAAAGAACCGGAAAAGTTTGACTCAAAAATGGTCTTCAAAACATTTTCACCAATTTTGATTGAGAAAAAAGAAGGCAACAAAAAGGTGCCTGTTTTGCCTTTTGATGAAGGGTTTGAAGATGTTTTCAACGAAGTTGTTGATTTTGAAATAAGAAATGTTCGGTTTTTAAGAGGGCAAAATAAAGGACTGCACAAAAGACTAACTTTCAGACCAATAAATGTGCAAAAGACTGTTGTAAAACATAGAATCTCTGAGTTTGTTGAGAATACAGGTAAAGATATAATGTTTTTGACAGGGTTTTCTGGAATATTTGAACTATCAGGAGACCCGGAAGATTTAAAAGAACTGTATCAAAACGGCATAGGATTTAGGCGTGGCCAAGGGTTTGGATTTGTTGAGGTGGCGAGGTGATATAGTGAGTAATAATGTGCTTGTATTGTATCCTGGAAATTGGCTTTATAATGCTTCGGTGATTGGGTTTTTAAGATCGTTAGAAGATGTTGAAAAATTGTCTGGAAGTTTTAATTTAAAAGATGATGGCACTATTGTTATAGACAAGAATATTTTTTCTCAATTGAATGTTGAAGAAAGATATTATGTAAAAAAAATTTCATCAATAATAGGCAATTCTTCTTCTTATAAAAATTATTTACAATATTATGATGAATATAAATCAGCATTTGTTTTCTTTGTTAAGAATTTGGGAAGAATAAAAGAGATTTATGATTGTGTACCTTGTGGATTTTGCGGTAGAAAATTTGAATTTTCTGATTTGGATATTTTAAGTATCAAACAGCAAATAAAAAATGAAAAAATAGAAAGAGCCTTTGAGAATTTTTTAAAGGGTATTAAAAAATATGATGTGCGACACAATGCTTTATTAGGTCCTTCAGCAGGTGGATTTCCAAATTCTTTCTGGAACAAAAATGTATCTTTTAAAATCTGCCCATTATGTGCATATTTGATTATTCATCATCATTATACAACATTTGAATTTCCAGATAATAATATGAAATTAGATGTTTTTATAAATACTCCTTCATTTAAAGTAATGTGGTATTTAAATAAATACTTGCAAACAATTTATGAAAAAGGGAAAATTATCACAACAAAGGAATTACTTGGGATGTCAATTATAGAAATGGCTTTAAAAGTTAATGTTCAACTTGGAAAGTGGAATATGATGAATATTGAGATTGTCACTAAATCAAATGGAAAAGTTGATTTCTTTTCTATGCCATATGAAATAACTGTTCTTCTTTCAAACCGCGAAGTAGCAAGTTTATTAAATGAGATTGGAGAACTTAAAGTTTTAAACTTAATATTAAACAGCGATTTTATAAAAGTTTTAGAGCTTGCCGAGAGAATTTTCAAAATTGCATTAAAACCAGAAAAGGAGAGAAGCGAACAGGACAAAAAATTTGTAAGTGAGAACATTAAATTACAAAAAAATATTGAAAACTTGACTTCTTTATCTTATAAACTTTTCAAACTCTACGCAGTGATTGAGGAAAAAGCGAAAAAGGAGGCTTTTGTATGAGTGAAAATTTCAATTTTGAAGAGAAAAAGAAAAGCTTAGTTGAAGCAATACAGAAAAACCAGATTGAATTTACACAATTTAAAAAAGTTATTGATAGTTATAAAGAGCTTGGCTTTGAACTTGAAAAAATACTTGAGTATGCAGCCAATAATGCAAAGGATGAAGACAAAAATAAACTTTGGGCATTATTTAATGAGGTTTCACTTCAAAATATCAGTGAACTATGTGATAGGTTAAGAAGATATGGGGATTCATTAAAAAATTCTGAGCTTCATGGAAGATTTTATGATGAGGATAAAAAAGTTCCAAGAGCTATAGCTTTTAGGCTACTTGAATTGACAAGACTTGGGAAAAGGGATGAGGTTTTTCATATGATTTTAAGAGAGTTTGCCAATGCAAAAGAGAAAGTAAATCTTGACCTTGTGAAAGCCTTTAATCCTAAATATTCATTAGAAAGCTTCAAGATATTAGTTTATTCTTTTTTAAGTGGATTGCTGGGTTAAAATTGAGAAATAAGAATGTGGGAGGGTGTAAAAAATGGGTTATACAAACAGAGTACATGTGAGACATGTAACTGCTACTATTATTTTTGAAGGTTCAGCATTGAACAGAGATGAAAAAATAGGAGGAAACATTCTTTCCATTAAAAAATTAAAACAGGGAGATAGAACAGTTAGCTATATAGGAAAACCTGGTATTAGGCATTACCTTTTTGAAACATTAAAGAAATCTTGTAATTGGGAAGAAAGTTCAGTAACAGGACAGGGGGAAGTTATTCAATTTGATATTACAAAGGATGATATCTTAACATCTCCTGAGCTTGATGCATTTGGATACATGTATACCATAAGCGACCAGGCTTCATTTACCAGAAAGGCTCCAGTAGGGATTACAAAGGCTGTGGGTTTAAATCCTTATGAGGGTGATATGGCTTTTTATGCAAACCATGATCTTGTAAACAGGGGAATAAAGCAGGGGCTTAAGGCAACTCCTAATCCTTACAGCAAAGAGGAGCATATTTCATTCTATAAGGTAAGCTTTACGATTGATATAGATGTTTTAGGGAAAGATGAGTGGATTGTAGACCAACAGCCTGAATTCAACAATGGAGTAATAAAGATTACATTATCCCCAGAAAGAGTAAAGGAAGTAGAGAATGCTAAACCTCTTGACGAAAAAGAGAATAAATATGAGGTCAAAAAAGGGATTATTAAATGGAAAAAAATTTCAAATGGTAAACAAGAGAAATACAAAATAACTTTTGAACTAAACGAAAAAGAAAAGAAAGAACGTATAAGACAAATCCTTGAGGCTATTAAAAATGGACTTTATGCGCAATCAAGCGGTGAAGCAAACACAATTGTTCCTCTATTTTTGATTGCAGGATATGTAAAGGTTCCATCTCCAGTTTTTCATCCATATATTGAGCTTGAACAACTTTGCAATAGTAAAACATATAAGGTTTTAGGAGTAATTGATGCCTTAAGAAATGGTTGGATTGTAGATAAAGTATTTCTAATGGACTGTGAGAGAGTACAAGTAGAGAGAAAAGAAGAGCTTATAAATAGGATAAACAAAGAAGAAAGGATTAAGATAACTGCAAATTGGGATGATTTTATAGGTGAATTAGAGAAACACGAGAGTAACAATTCTTCTTCAGACAATGCTTAAGGGGAAGGGAAGATAAAAATGACAATTGAAACTAAAACTATCAAAGCGCTGAAAATAAAAATATATCAGCCTCAAGCCCACTACAGAATACCTTTTAGTTATCAAAGAAGACATACTTACCCTCTTCCCCCTTATTCTACAGTTATAGGCCTTGTAGCAAATGTTCTTGGAATAAAGAATTTGCCAGGTCAAGAAGAACCCTGTGTAAAAGAAAACTGTGATTGTTTTTATCACAAGCTTAAACAGATTAAGATAGGAATCTGTGGAAACTTTAGGTACAAAAGCACGGAATATACATGGCTTAGAAACTTAGGTAAAGACTCACACTTAAAAAGATTTAGAACTGTAGATAATAGATTTGTAGCAGGTCATATCGAACATATTGGAGGACAAATTCCATGTTGGATTGATGTCTTAAATGCTGTTCGGATTTTAATTTATTTGCATCACCATGATGATACTTTCTTGGATGAGATAAAACAAAATTTTAAAAATCCAATCAACAAATCATCAATTCTTCATCTAGGAAGAGCTGAGGATTGGATAGTAATAGAAGACTTAAAGGAGGTTTTTCTGAAGGCTAATGAAATAAATGGCAATTATAGACATTTTTTCTGGATTCCTGAGAGAATTTTTGGGATAGAAAATGGAAAGGAATTTGAAAAAATAAATGGATTAGTTTATAATCTTACTACCTTTTACAAAATAAAAGATGGGGCAAGAAATTTTGAGTATATAAAAGCAAAACTTAATGACGGAAACTTGGGCGACATATATACTTATTTTGATTTTGAAGAAGAGATACCGGTATTTTTTAGTGACCTTGAGGGGGATAAAAATGAATAAGATTTGGGCAAAGTCAAATTATGATGATAAAGACAAAGAGGTAATAACTTTATCAAAACATGTCTCAGATCTATTAAAGACATTCGAAAATATTCAGAAAAAATATAGCTTTCAATCTTCTTTGATTGAAGCCACAAGAATTGCAATTTTTTTACATGACCTTGGAAAGGTACTACCTTATTTTCAGATTCAAGTTCTCAAAAATCAAGAATATCAACCATGGGATATAATTTATGAAGTCCCCCATTCACTGTTTTCTATCTTTTGGGTTGATATAAATAAATTAAAAGAAAAGCTTAATAATGAAGATTATTTTAATTTTGTAATCTCAGCTATTGCATATCATCATTGGAGAGAGAACTTTGATGAATTTATTTCAAGGGAGAATGAGATATTTATAAAGTTATGTAAAAAGGTAATTAACGAATGGGGAGAAAGTCTACAAAATAATCTTGTTGAAGAATATAAAAAAATTTCAAATTTTGATGAATACAAAGACTTAATAGCTCTCAATAAAAAATGGCTTAAAAGTATTATAAATGGAAGGAGTTTTTTAAACCTTGCAATACCGCCGTATAAATTCGACTATGAACCATTAAGAAGGGAAATTAAAAAGGAATGGATTTTAATAGCAGGCTTTTTACAAAGGTGCGATCATTTTGCTTCGTGGTGTGAAGAGGAAGGTGAAGAGAAAGAATTAAACAAAGTAGAAATTGACCAAAAAGATGAAAATGAAATTAAGAGTATAATTTCAGCTAAAATAGGAGACAATGCTTGGCAGTTTAAGACGTTAGATAATAAAATGGATAAAAACATTATATTGATTGCACCAACTGGTTATGGCAAAACTGAATTTGCATTTTTGTGGTCGAATGGCAGTAAATTTTTCTATACTCTTCCGCTTCGTTCAGCAGTAAATAATACTTATGAAAGAACAAAGGAGTTATATGGAGAAGATAATACTGGTATTTTGCATTCAGATGCTGATATATATTTATTGAATAAGGTTTCTGATGAAATTGGCACAGCAAGAGTATATGAACTTGCAAAACAACTTTCGCATCCAGCAATAATCTCAACAGGAGACCAGTTTTTCCCATATGCATTAAGACCCCCAGGATTTGAAAAAATATTTGCAACTCTTTCGTATTCTAAGCTTATAATTGATGAGATACAGGCGTATGATCCAAAAGCTTGCGCTATAATAACTAAGTTTATTGAATGGTTGTATAAAATGGGCGGAAGATTTTTACTCATGACTGCCACAATTCCAAAATTCATAGAAAATAGCATAAAAAGTTCAATCCCCAATTTTAACGAGGATGTAGAAATAGTAAACATTTACGAAGAGGAAAAAAAGGCTTTTGAAAAATTTTTTAAACACAAACTAAGATTTGATCTAATAAAATTTACAAAAGAAAGTTCCACGTCAGATTTCAGACTGCCAGAGGAGAAGATAAATGAAATTCTCAAAAAAGCTGAAAGTGGCAAAAGAGTACTTGTAATTCTGAACACTGTGGCTTTTGCTCAAAAGGTTTATGAGGAATTGACTAAAAAAGCGTCCGAAAAACTAAAAAATAATATTTTTTTACTTCACTCTCGTTTTACTCTAAAAGATAGAGAGAAAAAAGAAAACAAGTATATTAAAGAATTTTCTAATCCAAAACCTGTTGATGAGAACATTGGAAAAATTCTTGTTGCTACACAAGTTGTTGAAGCATCTTTAGATATTGACGCAGATGTTCTGTTTACAGAAATATGTCCTCTTGATGCTTTAGTTCAAAGAATGGGAAGAATTTTGAGGAGATATTTTTACAGGGATGATAAAGTTATAAATAAGAGCAATAGCAAACAATATGATTTGTCTGCAGGGTTTAAAGCATTTGAAGAAGAATCAAGTGGTGAACCTAATGTTTATGTGTTGGTTTTTGAAGAAAAGTTACAATCTGGAGAAAGTAGAGTTTATGATAAAGAGCTTATTAAACTTTCTCTTGCATGGTTATGGAATGAATACCAAGGAAAAGATTTGGAGATTCTCTTAAGTGAAGTATCTCAGCTCAACCCCAATTCAAAAGATTATGATACAAGAATAGGTAAAGAAATTTTCCAAAAAGAATTTATAGATTTATTAGAAAGTATTTCTCAAAAGAGTGACAAAAAGGGGAAGAAGGGAAAGCAGGAAAAAGATGTATATGATATAATAGTTGAGAATAATGATTGGTTATCTAAGATAGACAAAATGGAAATTGAATTGACAGAGTATAAGAAATATGTGCTTGTTTCTTTATTCTATAGTACATTAAGACGAAGTGGAAGTTATTTGAAAAAGTTCTTTGATACACTTACTATTCTTGAAGCGGGTTGGATGTCTGAAAAGAAATCAGAGGCTGAAAATCTTTTTAGGGAAATCTACAGTATTCAGGTTATTCCACAAGATAAAGTAGAGAAATTTAAAGAAGATATCTTAAGTTTTATTGAAGAAGAGAAAAAACCCCAAGGAGAAAAGAAGTTGTTATATACACGCTTTAAAAAAGAAATTTTGTCAAAGTATGTAGTATTTCAACCACCTGGAAAAGAACTCGTGTCTATTGTTAAAAAGTTAAACATTAGACTTGACAAAAGCTGGGAAAACAGATTGAAGCGGTGGTTATTTGATATCTATATTTGTTCCCATAAATATGATGAGAATTTGGGACTATTAAAAAACGAAAATGAGATTGAAAATGGGATACTGTAAAAATGCGAGTGATATATAATGGGAGATATTCAAGAATTTTCTGACCTCAAATTCCAAGGAATAAAAATCAACTACCTTTACATCTGCAAAAGAAAACTTTGGCTATTTAGCAAGAACATAACTTTTGAGAACAAGTCTGACAAGGTGCTTCTGGGCAAAGTGTTGCATGAGTACTCGTATCCCAAAGAGAATACAAAAGAGGTTTTGATAGACAATCTTATCATGATAGATATTTTATCAGATGGCAGCATCAGAGAAGTAAAGTACAGTAGTAAGATGAAAGAAGCTGATATAATGCAGGTTATGTACTATCTTTACTATCTTAAGCAAAAAGGAATTCACAAGCAGGGGATAATAAATTATCCCAAGGAAAAAAGAAAAGAAGTGTTAGAACTTACACCTGATTATGAAGAAAAAATAAAACAGGCACTAAGAGAGATAGAAGAGATAACAACAAAATCAATTCCGCCACCTGCGCAAAAACAAAAGATTTGTAAGTCGTGTGCGTACTTTGAGTTTTGCTGGGGGTAAAATCATGCAGAAAACATTGTATATTACTTCAAATGGAAGGCTACGAAGACATGAGAATACTTTGTATTTTGAATCTGGGGAAGAAAAAAGAGCAGTTGATATAGAAAATATTGAGCAAATTCACATCTTTGGAGAGGTAGATTTGAACACAAAAGCTTTAAATTATATCTCTCAATATGGAATTATTCTTCACTTTTACAATTATTACGGATTTTACTCTGGAAGTTTTTTGCCTCGCAAGAAAAATGTATCTGGAGAAGTAGTAGTAAGACAGGCTCTGCATTATCTAGAGAGAGAAAAAAGATTGTTTTTGGCATATTGTTTTGTTGAATCAGCTGTGCATCACATGATGCGAAACTTAAGAGAAAGAAAAGAAGCTGAAGCCTTTTTGACTGCAATTGAAGATGAGTGGGAAAAGGGAAGATTTGCTATATCGAGCGTTACAGAGCTGATGGGCCTTGAGGGGAGAATTCGCAATATATACTATCAATCTTTCAATCAGTTTTTACCAGATGATTTTGCAATTGAAAAAAGAGAAAAAAGACCACCTACAAATCCTATTAATGCTTTGATTTCGTTCGGGAATAGTCTGATTTATAGTCATACACTTTCTCAGATTTATCAAACCCAGCTTGATCCAACAATTAGTTTTTTGCATGAACCAAGTGAAAAGCGATTTTCTCTAAGTCTTGATATTTCAGAAATTTTTAAACCACTGATTGTTGACACTGTAATATTCAAACTTCTAAATAACCATCAAATTACTCTTGAACATTTTGATGAAGATTTGAATTATTGTTATCTTAATCAAGATGGAAGGAAGATATTTATAAAAGAGCTTCAAACCAAGCTTGAAACCACAGTGCGACACAGACAGCTCAATAGAAATGTTTCTTACAAGGGTTTTATAAGACTTGAATGCTATAAGTTGATAAAGCATTTTATAGGTGATCAGGTTTACTCGCCACTTAAGGCATGGTGGTAGATAAATTCAAGGGAGTGAAAAAAGATATTTGTCATAGTCACATATGATATCAATGAAAAAAGAGTTAACAAGGTGAGAAAGATTTTGAAAAAGTACTTCACATGGGTTCAAAACTCAGTGTTTGAAGGTGAAATTACGCTGGGCAAGCTTGAAAAATGTAAACGTGAACTTTTATCGGTTATAGAAAAAGATGAAGATTCAGTGTATTTTTATGAAATGGAATATAAACTTGTGTGCAATAAAAAGATTTTAGGTCAAGAGAAGAATTATGATTCTATTATAATTTAAAAATTTCAGGCCAAATCTATTGATGAACTCGTATTCCATAATAATCCATTTTGCAGCGAGGCTTATAACTATTTTAAAGTTTCTATCTTCTTTTCCTCCAAGCTTCTCAAGACTCTTTGCTATTTTATTACAAAAACCCAACTATCCCCTCGCTGCAATTTATTCTTATTGTGGAAAATTTGCTGATAGGGTATAATATAGATGTAAGATGGGAAAAGGGATATTTATTATTAATTGGTTTTATCTGAACTATGAGGGATGTAAACAAATTTTTTTGTAGGGGTGGTTTGATGAAGAAAATAGTTTTTATCTGAACTATGAGGGATGTAAACATTAGAGACATGTTAGAGTTTACAGTTGTTTGGTGGTTTTATCTGAACTATGAGGGATGTAAACGAAATAAGTCTGCATTTGTTCTATCTGAACATTGGCCGTTTTATCTGAACTATGAGGGATGTAAACTATACGAAAAATCAATCCCTCTATAACTTCCCTCATCGTTTTATCTGAACTATGAGGGATGTAAACATATCTATCAATAAAGCAGGTAACTCTATAGACTTTGTTTTATCTGAACTATGAGGGATGTAAACACTGGACTTTTCACGTCCAATAGGGCTAACTATCGTGTTTTATCTGAACTATGAGGGATGTAAACAAAGCATCAATCATCTAAACCACCCAAAAGAATAAAGTTTTATCTGAACTATGAGGGATGTAAACTTGCATTTGGATTTTTCGCTTGATGAGAATTTTATGTGTTTTATCTGAACTATGAGGGATGTAAACGCATTTGTAAAACTCAAGTCAAACATCCTGTAGCTGGTTTTATCTGAACTATGAGGGATGTAAACGTGTACAACTCTATCATTGTATATACCTCACCACCCTGTTTTATCTGAACTATGAGGGATGTAAACGTTGATGCTACAACTGATATAAATCCTCCTGCTGATGTGTTTTATCTGAACTATGAGGGATGTAAACAGGGCTCGTTTGGGGCCCCCACCCCAAACCCTTGACGGTTTTATCTGAACTATGAGGGATGTAAACGAAATGTTATAGTTCGAAAAGGAGAATCAGGCAACAAGTTTTATCTGAACTATGAGGGATGTAAACGGTTCTGGTAAAAGTTACAGTGCTTTGTTACGTATTTGTTTTATCTGAACTATGAGGGATGTAAACGTTTTTTGCAATTATTAAAAAGGTTTAGGGGGTGTTTGGTTTTATCTGAACTATGAGGGATGTAAACGTAAAAATTACTCTGCTACCAATATTATCTTTACCAAGTTTTATCTGAACTATGAGGGATGTAAACTGTAATTTGAATGCGTGTATATATGGAAATATCGATGGTTTTATCTGAACTATGAGGGATGTAAACAAAGCTGCTCAAAAGTTTTTTCAGCTCATCCATTTTTGTTTTATCTGAACTATGAGGGATGTAAACATTGAAGACATGTTAGAGTTTACAGTTGTTTGGTGTGGTTTTATCTGAACTATGAGGGATGTAAACGTACTTCTAAGGGGTGGAGATAATTAAATGTTTGAATGTTTTATCTGAACTATGAGGGATGTAAACGGTTCTGGTAAAAGTTACAGTGCTTTGTTACGTATTGGTTTTATCTGAACTATGAGGGATGTAAACTTTATTCTTTTGGGTGGTTTAGATGATTGATGCTTTGTTTTATCTGAACTATGAGGGATGTAAACGTTTTTGATTTTAATTTAAAATTGTTGGGTATGAATAGTTTTATCTGAACTATGAGGGATGTAAACGCAGTTCTCAAAGGAGAGCAGGGGGCTTTTTATGTCGTTTTATCTGAACTATGAGGGATGTAAACGGTTGGTTGTTAGCCAACCAAAGTTAGCAGTACACCAGTTTTATCTGAACTATGAGGGATGTAAACTGGGATTTGCAATATTTGCTTAGCATATTTGTGCAAGGTTTTATCTGAACTATGAGGGATGTAAACCCAGTAAACCATGTTTTACTTGCTTTTGTGGCAAATGCGTTTTATCTGAACTATGAGGGATGTAAACACTTCTAAGATGGTGACGGGTGTTAACGCAGAGTAGGTTTTATCTGAACTATGAGGGATGTAAACGCGATTCAGTATTGGCGATGTAATGATGTGAGATATGTTTTATCTGAACTATGAGGGATGTAAACTTGAAAGTGCATGTGCGTGTTACATTTTGGTATGGTGAGTTTTATCTGAACTATGAGGGATGTAAACGCATTTGTAAAACTCAAGTCAAACATCCTATAACTATCGTTTTATCTGAACTATGAGGGATGTAAACAGTTTAGACTTGCCACGGATAATAACGCAAAAATTTCGTTTTATCTGAACTATGAGGGATGTAAACTTTGATATGATACGTTATAAGTTTTATATACAGAAACAGTTTTATCTGAACTATGAGGGATGTAAACTTAACATTTAGACAGGTAAAACGTATGATTGAAAAAGGTTTTATCTGAACTATGAGGGATGTAAACATGCACATATCACCTATTAAAACCTTTGGTCTTCTTGTTTTATCTGAACTATGAGGGATGTAAACATGCTGTTCTTGACATTGTTAATGGTGTCGGTTTCAGTTTTATCTGAACTATGAGGGATGTAAACACTGTTAACTCATTCACTTGCCAGTTTGGATAAGCCAGTTTTATCTGAACTATGAGGGATGTAAACTCGGTGCAGGTTTCTTGGCCGAATAAAGATAATCTTCGGTTTTATCTGAACTATGAGGGATGTAAACTAATGTTTTTTGCTTGTGAGAGCTCCAACAGTACCAAGTTTTATCTGAACTATGAGGGATGTAAACGGTTCGGGTAAAAGCTACAGCGCTTTGTTGCGTATTGTTTTATCTGAACTATGAGGGATGTAAACTTTTGGATTTATTTTGGGTTTTGCGATACCTTTTATTGTTTTATCTGAACTATGAGGGATGTAAACACTGATCGTATAGAGCCTCCGAGTTTAGACTTGCCACGTTTTATCTGAACTATGAGGGATGTAAACTGTAATTTGAATGCGTGTATATATGGAAATATCGATGTTTTATCTGAACTATGAGGGATGTAAACTGATGTTGACGCAAAAATAGACAACATTGTCTCCTTGGTTTTATCTGAACTATGAGGGATGTAAACTACATAGTCGACATAGAATTAACTTTACCACTCTCCCTGTTTTATCTGAACTATGAGGGATGTAAACTATCGGTAATCTATAACATCAACGCTAAACACTTTACAGTTTTATCTGAACTATGAGGGATGTAAACCTTGACATGTCTCAATATCCTTAGTAATGCACTGTAAGTTTTATCTGAACTATGAGGGATGTAAACATAATCTTACCTTGTGCATCTCTAATAACGAATTCAGGAGTTTTATCTGAACTATGAGGGATGTAAACGAGAGTGATAGCGGTAGTAAAAGTATAACACAATTCAGGTTTTATCTGAACTATGAGGGATGTAAACCATCTAAGATTATAAACCTGCTTCCTCCCCTTAAAAGTTTTATCTGAACTATGAGGGATGTAAACGTTACAGGATCTTTAACTCCTTCAAGATATTCTCTAAGGTTTTATCTGAACTATGAGGGATGTAAACATTTTATGAGCTTTTAATCCTAGATCTATACATAAGTGTTTTATCTGAACTATGAGGGATGTAAACCTGAGACACGCGCAAGATGCAATTTGTAACTACACAGTTTTATCTGAACTATGAGGGATGTAAACTCATTTAATAACTTGCCATTTTCCTCTCTTATAATGTGTTTTATCTGAACTATGAGGGATGTAAACTATTTAATAGCATATAAATTATTTAATATCTTCTCTAGTTTTATCTGAACTATGAGGGATGTAAACTGCTTATTGGCTTCCACTCAGGGAATGCCTTCTCCGTGTTTTATCTGAACTATGAGGGATGTAAACAACATATCCATCATACTTAGCTCTATTTCTTATATAAGTTTTATCTGAACTATGAGGGATGTAAACCCCTTCCTGATATATACCCTGACATCTCCTTTCTCAGTTTTATCTGAACTATGAGGGATGTAAACATTTATACTCACATCATAGTTACTATACTTCCAATGGTTTTATCTGAACTATGAGGGATGTAAACCATCATCAATCTGTTGTATCTTTTCTCTAATCTTGTGTTTTATCTGAACTATGAGGGATGTAAACCAAGATACTTCATCCACTCCATAAGAATTCACTATGAGTTTTATCTGAACTATGAGGGATGTAAACCGATAATGGAATCAGCACTCCGTCCACTACTTTTAGTTTTATCTGAACTATGAGGGATGTAAACGAGAAAGGTGGATATTTTAAAAACTCATTTATTATGGTTTTATCTGAACTATGAGGGATGTAAACTCTAAATTGACTTTTACTGCATTGCCATCAGCACCCCTAGTTTTATCTGAACTATGAGGGATGTAAACGACATCTCCTTTCTCAAAAGCCTTTAACCTGTCTATGTTTTATCTGAACTATGAGGGATGTAAACAGAACTGTCAAATCCAATCTCTCAATAGCTGCTGTCTGTTTTATCTGAACTATGAGGGATGTAAACGATTGCTCGGCTACATTCACAAACTTCTCAAGTCTGGTTTTATCTGAACTATGAGGGATGTAAACTCTGCTCATCTTCATCTGCCTTTTTCTTCTTCAGTGTGTTTTATCTGAACTATGAGGGATGTAAACCAATAAAAAACTGAAAACCATTATCAGCAAAAGCTTCGTTTTATCTGAACTATGAGGGATGTAAACTTTACTCAAAAGCCTTTTCTAAATCGATATCCATTAAAGTTTTATCTGAACTATGAGGGATGTAAACATCAATAATCTCTTTAGCCCTGATTAATTTGGTATAAGTTTTATCTGAACTATGAGGGATGTAAACCAATTAGGACACTCAATTATATGCCCATCATATTGTTTTGTTTTATCTGAACTATGAGGGATGTAAACTTAATTTATTAAATATGGCGGGTTGCATGGAGAATTGGTTTTATCTGAACTATGAGGGATGTAAACGCTTGCTGTTCAATATACTGTCTCAAGCTCTCATCAAGTTTTATCTGAACTATGAGGGATGTAAACAACGATACTTGTATATTTCCCATGCATCTTGCACCCTGTTTTATCTGAACTATGAGGGATGTAAACTCAAATTTCTGTCATAACCTTTTCCTTCGAATTCTCTGTTTTATCTGAACTATGAGGGATGTAAACTTGGATAAAACGCTGAGTAATAATTACTTGTTACAGTGTTTTATCTGAACTATGAGGGATGTAAACTATGCTGTGAACTTACATAAATATCTTTCGTGCTTACAGTTTTATCTGAACTATGAGGGATGTAAACCACGTCAACAACTCTACCTCTTACAATACATTCTAGGTTTTATCTGAACTATGAGGGATGTAAACGACAGACACATTTTCCTTGATGATTTGATGTACATCGTTTTATCTGAACTATGAGGGATGTAAACAAAGCATTCAAATTGACAGCTTGCGGCAGGAGTACAGGTTTTATCTGAACTATGAGGGATGTAAACTTAAATACTTGTTTTTCGTAATTATTTTTGGTTTGTAGTTTTATCTGAACTATGAGGGATGTAAACCACTGTAAACATTCTTCTCACGCGGAACAAACACATCGTTTTATCTGAACTATGAGGGATGTAAACTTCACTTCTCAATGAATCTCTACTATTGAACAATATTTGTTTTATCTGAACTATGAGGGATGTAAACTTCTTTAAAGAGTCCTTTCATAATGCTCTCTGCATCGTTTTATCTGAACTATGAGGGATGTAAACAAGCTTTATTCTGTCTTCTGTGTTCAGCTATGCACATGTTTTATCTGAACTATGAGGGATGTAAACGACTTATTAATGTAGTAAACCCAAGGACCATTGTATAAGTTTTATCTGAACTATGAGGGATGTAAACTGTCAAGGGTTTGGGGTAGGGGCCCCAAACGAGCCCTGTTTTATCTGAACTATGAGGGATGTAAACCAATTTTAAACCTCATCTAACCCGCTTAAAACCCTCGTGTTTTATCTGAACTATGAGGGATGTAAACGCGTTTCAGTCATCACTCAACCACTTCCAAATAAGCCCGTTTTATCTGAACTATGAGGGATGTAAACCATTATCTAAATACATAAAATTCTTTTCAAATTTTCCGTTTTATCTGAACTATGAGGGATGTAAACTTTAATTGAAGAGCGGAAATATATGCGGGCAGATGGGCGTTTTATCTGAACTATGAGGGATGTAAACTTCTTAACTGCCCATATAGTCGCGAAAACTGCTAAAGTTTTATCTGAACTATGAGGGATGTAAACCCCCATCGGTGCCCCCCAGCCGTGGAGCCTCTTTCCTGTTTTATCTGAACTATGAGGGATGTAAACAATCAATATATGTCGGCTTATGATTTTTACTACAAGAGTTTTATCTGAACTATGAGGGATGTAAACCAGTCTATTTGAGAGGAATTTTAAAATATCAAGGGATGTTTTATCTGAACTATGAGGGATGTAAACGGCAAGGGAAGTTATGAAAGGGATGACTCAAAACGCGTTTTATCTGAACTATGAGGGATGTAAACATTGCGTCGGCATTGAATGTTAGTACAAAGGAGCTTTTGTTTTATCTGAACTATGAGGGATGTAAACTGCATAGTTTTAATGCTGCTTTAGTTACATTATCTTTGTTTTATCTGAACTATGAGGGATGTAAACGGCCAATGTGCCCGGCTTCATTGTTTATTGCTGCTTAGGTTTTATCTGAACTATGAGGGATGTAAACTTGGCGACATACCTCTACGTAAATACTCTTGTAATAATGTTTTATCTGAACTATGAGGGATGTAAACCGAGAAAATACTGTTTGGCTACAAAACTTTACTCTGTGTTTTATCTGAACTATGAGGGATGTAAACATACAACAAATGCAAGTAATATGCCAAGCAAAGCGCTGGTTTTATCTGAACTATGAGGGATGTAAACTATGATGCTTGGGTGAGAGATGGCTATATTACAGCAACGTTTTATCTGAACTATGAGGGATGTAAACTCTACAAAAAATACAAAATGTTGTTTTTCTAAATCTGTTTTATCTGAACTATGAGGGATGTAAACCAAGAGCGTGGAGCTTGGCACGTTCATTTACTTTTGTTTTATCTGAACTATGAGGGATGTAAACGAAAATAATTATCTTCTTATTATCACTTTTACTAAAAGTTTTATCTGAACTATGAGGGATGTAAACATTTGTTTGTTATCAAAAAATATAGTAGTAGCAAGTAGTTTTATCTGAACTATGAGGGATGTAAACAATGGTAAATCTTTCTCCTGACGATGAATGGTGTATAGTTTTATCTGAACTATGAGGGATGTAAACCTGCTAATCTGTTTGCTTCTTTATCCCTCCTTTTCTGTTTTATCTGAACTATGAGGGATGTAAACGAGTTTGTTCTGATGATTTTTGTATACTACATGCTTTGGTTTTATCTGAACTATGAGGGATGTAAACTTAAAATTTTTCAAAAATTCTTTTGCATTTTCCAGAGGTTTTATCTGAACTATGAGGGATGTAAACATTCGTGTATTTTAATTTTTACTGTTGTTTTACTGTTCTGTTTTATCTGAACTATGAGGGATGTAAACAGGGAAGGTTGCACAAAAAGATGGGCCAGATTTTTGAGGTTTTATCTGAACTATGAGGGATGTAAACGCGCATCACTCTGCAATGTAATCTAACAGGTATCCAAGTTTTATCTGAACTATGAGGGATGTAAACTATTGCAGGCTTCAGTAAAAACTATTCTTGCTTGGTCTGTTTTATCTGAACTATGAGGGATGTAAACTCCACTGTGGCTACCTGCCCTGTCAATAACTTAGCCGGTTTTATCTGAACTATTGTTAATGATAAAATAAAATCATCAGAAATGATATAAAAAATTCCCCACCTGCCACTTAAAAAGAAGCCTTCTGTAGTGTAGAATGGGAAGTATGGAAGAACTACAGAAGGAGAAGATATTAAGAAAATGTTGGGGGTTGCAATGCACACAACAATCTACACTCTTTTCAAACAGGGATACAACAAGAGTCAAATAGCAAGGTTGTTAAACGTGGATAGAAAAACTGTTAGAAAAGTAATCCAAGACATTGAACAGAAAGGAGAAGTTGAGAGAAAATCGAAGAATTCAGTATTGGATGATTACAGAGAATTTATTGAAGCAAAAGTTCACAAAGGACTTTCAGCAAAAAGAATACATCAAGACTTGAAAGCGGAATTTGGTTTTGAAGGAAGCTATTCAAATGTAAGAAGATATGTTCATAATGTTAAACAAAAGATAGCAAATTCAAAGGTGTACATGGTTTTAACAACACTGCCTGCCGAAGAAGCTCAAGTGGATTTTGGATATATAGGCAAGATAAAAATTGATGGTAAATTCAAAAAAGCATGGGTATTTACAATGGTTTTAAGCTATTCAAGATATATGTATGCAGAGATAGTATTCGACCAGACAGTTGAAACATTTATGCAGTGTCATAAGAATGCATTTAAATATTTTGGTGGAGTAGTAGAAGTTGTGAAGATAGACAATTTAAAAGCAGGTGTATTGGATGTTGATTTTTATGAGGCGCAGATACAAAAGGACTATGCAAGTTTTGCAAGCCACTATGGATTTTTACCTCAGCCTTGCAGGGTATATACACCGACTGATAAAGGCAAGGTAGAATCGGCAGTCAAGTATGTTAAGCGAAACTGTTTTGCTGGGGAAGAATTTAAGGATATTGATGAGGCGAGGGAGCATTTAAAAGACTGGCTTGACAACGTTTCGAATGTGAGAGTACATGGCACAACCAAGAAAGTTCCCAAAGAAGTTTTCCTCTCAGAAGAGAAAGAAAAGTTAATAGCTCTTCCTATTGAGGAATACCACATATCAAGAATTTCAATTCACAAAGTAGCTACTAATTGTCATCTCATATACAAAGGGAACTATTATTCAGTGCCATATGAGTATGCAGGGCGTGAAGTAGAGGTAGTTGAGATGGGCAGTTTTTTGAGGGTGTTCTTTGAAGGTAAAGAAATAGCCCTTCATCCACTTGTCAAAAACAATGAGAAGGGCAAATACGTAACCAACAAAGAACACTATCCCTCGTCTAAGAGTATAACAATTGAGGATATATTGTCAAGACAGAGGGGCAAAATGTCAGATATTGGTGATTGGGCACTGGAGTTTTTTGAAGAATTTATTAGGCAGGAAGGATTTAAAAAGTATGATTACAGGAGCATAAGTGGGATAATAGCACTAAAAGAAAGATTTGGAGCTGAGGCAGTGGACAATGCGTGTAAGAGGGCTTTAAAATTTGGAGGGTTGAGCTACAAGGTTGTCAAGAATATATGCGAAAAAGGGATAAGTAATTTGCCTGTATATGAAGATGAGAGTTACATTAATGAGGAAAAAACAGAACTTTACAGGGATATGAGGGAATATGACAAATTGCTTGAGATGGGAGAATTGCAAAGATAAATGATCTTTTGTTGGGGAAGCTAAGGGATTTGAAATTATCTGGGATAATAAAGAGTTTTGATTTGAGGGTAGAGGAAGCTATCAAGAATAATTTTTCGTATCAAGAGTTTTTTGAGATATTGATAAATGATGAAGTGAGTAACAGGAGAATAAACAGTAATCAAAAAAGGACAAGTAAAGCGAGGTTTCCATGGCACAAGACATTAGAGGAATACAATTTTAGTTATCAACCTTCGATAAATAAGAGGTTTATATACAATTTGGCGACCTGGAGGCTTGTCAAGAATTTTGTGTTTCCAATTTATAACGTAAGTTGTAAAGTTGGGTTATGTTGTTAATGCATTTTCTAATACTGGGAACTCCATTTTTCCATTTTGTACGGCGTAAGTTCTCTCGCTGTAAGTAAATATTAATTTCTAAGACACAGGCAGCTTAAAGTATCCACCTGAATTTACTTCTTGCCTTCTCAATCATGCTATTTACACATAAAGCGGTGTTTGTAGAAAGAGATTTCTTAATTCCTCAGGGTATTTCATATGGACAGAATAAAACTCTGCTTTTTCTGATATTGCAGCAATAAAATCGAGGATATTTTGGAAGGTATCCATCTCAAAGTTCTTTAAATTTCAGTACAGCTCAATCAAAAAATCGGAGGAAGAAATTCTAAGTTTGTTCTTAACTCTTGTTAAAAGCGGAAAGCTTTATCTTTTGTCATATGTTTTCTGCTATTTTGTTGGAGGTGGACAAAAGCAAGCTAAAGGTCAGCAAGAGGATAAGCAAGTTTGACAGCATCTATAATACCAGGAAAGTCATCGCTTATGACAATTAAAACTTCTTTAAGACCTGTTGTAATTAAATCGTCAAAAACTTTCATCCAGGTAAGCCTTATTTTCTTTGCCGAAGAAAGGGCAGAATACCAAAAATATCTTTTTTACCTTCTAAGTCGATGCCGAGGACAACATAACAAGTAGCTTGTTTAACCTTAGAATGATCCTTAACTTTACTTTTGAATAACTATCGATGATAAGAGCAAAAGCACTTGCAGGTAAGTTCTCTTTGTTTGGGAAACTCAAGCTCATTTTTAAGGTCTTCTTTGATTTTTAGTATTTCATTTTCGGAATATGGAAGATTCAAAGCTTTCAAAGTTTGAACAAGGGAACGCTCAAGAATAACCATTGGCATACTTGCGACATAAGCAGGTAAGTAGGAAAACTATCAACTCTTTTGTAGCGGGAAGAAGAGGATAGAAGGTCGGAAATTGGAAGTAGCGTGTGCGAGGGACAGAGATTTCAAGACTTGAGGCAGGTGTTGCAAGTTTTGTTTCAATAAAAACCATTGCCTTTGTCATTGTCATTTTTAGCAAGGTATACTGCTCTTTCCGATAACATAAAGCAATCGAGCAAGTTTTACTTTTAGTTGTTTTAGAGCTGGGCGGTTAGGATCATCACAGGAAGCAATACATATTTAATACTTGCTTCTTTTGCCATGTTTTTAGCAGTCTCAATAATTTCGTTTTTATTCATTCTTAAATAACCCCCTTTGATGATTATTTCAATACTAATTATACAGTGGACACAATTTTATTTTAACTCCCGCGACCTGTGAATTTGTCCGCAAGAAAGAGAATGTGGCCTTCATAGGACCGCCAGGGACAGGGAAAACACATCTTGCAATAGCAATAGGACTTAAAGCTGTAGCACTTGGATATAGAGTTTTGTTTACCACAGCAAACGAGATGTTAGAAGAGATGTATATTTCAAGGGCTGATAATTCGTATCAACAAAAGTTAAAAAACTATGTTAATGTGGACCTTTTGATAATAGACGAACTGGGTTTGCGGAAATTTAATCAAAGCAGTGTAGATGATTTGTATGAGATAATATCGAAGAGGTATGAGAGAGGATCGATAAATAATAACTACAAACAAGGTATTTGAAGAGTGGCCGAGGATATTTTATGATCCAGTTTTAGCGACAGCGATTTTAGATAGATTTGTACATCACTGTCATTTTGTAGTTATCAAAGGTGAAAGTTATAGGATGAAGCAAAGAGAGGGTGCTATAAAAGCTTTAACAGATGATTCCAAGAATGAGTCAAATCAGTTAGATAATGATAATTAAATTTTTTTGAAAACAGGTGGGGAAAAAATATTATCAAAAGTGGGGAAAAGGTATTGACAATAACAGGTTGGTAGTTTACTTCAGATTACTATCGATGAAAAATATTGGTGCAGGGCTATCATTACAATGGATGAAATTAAAGATAGTATTTAGAAGAAGTATTAAGTTGGGTAAATATATCATATCCCAAAAATTTTTTGTTAGAGAGGTTAAAGGTGATGAGAAGAATAAGAATAAAGTCGAGAGTTGTTGTAACTGCAGCTTTCATTATAATTGCAGTTTTGCTTGTTGTTCCTGTAATTGTATGGTTTTTAAAACCTGCAATTTTGCTAAATATGTGGATTGTTGATAAAACAGTACCCCAGAATGATTTTAGAGAACACGGTGGGCTATTCTGGATTTTCAATTTTGAAAAAATAAAAGATAAAAATCAAAATCCATATAATCTAAAAAAAGACTATTTCGGATTTCATCCCGATTCAAAAAATTACAGAATAAGAGATATTGGTTTTAAGGATATACAGCAAAAATATTATCCAGATATAATTTATCTTACAGATGCCTATGGTGTGTACAAAGACGATTTAAATAAAAATTCAAAACTTGACACAAAATCTGAACTTATATATGGTGGAATAACTAAAAACGACCTTTTATATATCAATGCAAGTCTTAAAAATAATATCCTGGTAGGGGAATTTAATATATTCCAGTATCCTACTGAAAAGGCTGTGTCTGAAAGACTTCAGGATATTTTTGGGGTAGAGTAGACTGGTTGGTATGGAAGATATTACTTGGATTTGAGCAAGGGGATTGAAGTACCAGATTTTATTGTTGAACTTTTTGAGAATAGATACAAAACAAAATGGAATTTCAAGGGACCAGGCATTATTATTTTGTCTGAGTCAGGAGATATTGTGGTTTTAGAAAAAGGGAAGGATTTTTCAAAAAGACCTATTACAATAGAGTTTTATAAGAATTACAGAGATTATTACAATGCAAGCAACAATGTTGCCTTTTATTACTGGTTTGAGATTGTAAAACCAAATGGTGCTCAGAAGATTGCAGACTTTAAGTTGAATCTCACACAGCAAGGCAAGCAGCGACTGAAGAATTTAAATATACCCATGATATTTCCTGCAATTTTGAAAAATGGATCAAACGAGTATACTTCATATTATTTTGCAGGAGATTTTGCTGATTTTAAAATAAAAAATGGTGTATATTTTTACAACATAGCAGACAAACTTCATCAAATATTTACGTTTGAAAAGAGTGGTTTTCAGGACGCATTTTACTGGAAGGTATATGTACCTGTAATGAAAAAAATTATAGCTGAGGCAAGCAAGAAAGAAAATATTCAGAAAGATTTGGTAGAAAAACTTGCTAATGAAGATGGTCTTACTTTAAAGTCAAGTATAAAGAACAAGGAATTAGTTATATACGATGAAAACAAATGGGAGAAATTCTTTATAAAAGGAGTAAATTTGGGTTTGGCACTTCCTGGTAAGTATTTTACACAGATGCCAGATGACCCGAATATATATTACCAGTGGTTCAAGATGATAACAGATATGAATGCAAACACAGTAAGGCTTTACACACTTGCACCACCGGAGTTTTATCAAGCTTTGAAAGTTTTTAATCTCAAAAGTTCCAAAAAGGTGTATCTTCTGCAAGAAATATGGCCTGACGAAAATGTGCCTGATAAAAATTATTTCAACAAATCATATACTGAAGAATTTAAAAAAGAGATAGAACATGTTATTGATGCACTGCATGGCAATGCTGATATTCCAAAAAGAACAGGTAGGGCATATGGTAAATATAATTTTGATGTTTCAATGTATACAATTGCAATACTTCTTGGAAGAGAACTTGAACCTGATGAGGTTATTGAAACCGACAGAAAAAATAATATTAACGAATATAGTGGCAGATATGTAAAGGTTAAGGGGAGTCCATCGGAAGTTTGGCTTGGTATGTGTTGCGATTATGCATTTGAGTATGAAACCAGAAAGTATTCAATGCAACACCCTGTTGGTATAGTTTCTTGGCCGACTCTTGACCCGATTAACCATCCGTCTGAGTTCAACGCTCAAGGTAGGAAGGATTTAGAATACAACGACAAAGCACAGATTCAAATTGACGATTTTGACATTGGTGAGAAAAATAAAGCGGGGTTGTTTATAGCATATCACATATATCCTAACTACCCTGATTTTATGAATAATGAAGAAAAGTACAAGTCATATAGAGATGAAAAAGGGCAATTTTTGTATGGTGGATATTTAAGGGAACTTAGAACAGCTCATAAAAAGTTTCCTATACTTGTAGCAGAGTTTGGGCTTTCAACCTCTGTTGGGGTAGCTCATAAAAATCCAGACGGATACCATCACGGAGGAATTGACGAAAAGACACAGGGGGAAGGAATTGTAAGGATGATGAAAGTAATCAAAAAAGAAGGTTATATGGGTGGTATAATTTTCGAGTGGATGGATGAGTGGGCAAAAAGGACATGGATAACAGAACCTTTTATGATTCCATACGACAGACATGTTCTGTGGCACAACAAGCTTGACCCGGAACAAAATTATGGGATTTTAGCAAATGAATCTCTGCCTCCGGATGAAAAAGTGAAAGTTTCAGACAGCAAAAGGGTAAAAAATATAGAGATATCATCCAATCCAGAGTATTTGTACTTAAGAATTAATTTAAGTAATGAATTTTCGAGCGGTACAAGTCTTTTGGTTGGTATTGACACATATGACAGGCAAAGAGGAGAGTTTGTTGTTGTCCAGAGTGATAAAAAAATAAATCTTCCAACGGGTATAGAATTTTTATTGAAGATATCCTCAAATGAAACAAAACTTCAGGTAATACCAAATTACAATTGGGCGAAATCAAGGTATTCATCAGTAAAATCTTATTCAGGGAAATTTGAAGATATCATTTTTGAAATAAACAAAGAAAGAGTTACACAGGATGGTAAAAGAATACCTGCAATATATCATAACTTTAGTATACTTCCAAAAGGTAAATTCGACGATTCTAAAAGTACATGGTATATAGATAAAAACACTGTTTTTGTTCGTATACCATGGGGACTTTTGAACGTCTCTGATCCTTCAAGCAGGACTGTTTTGGATGATAGCAGAACAATTTATCAGCCAGGAAGGGATATGCTAAAAACATCAAAAACAGATAGTTTTGTATTCTATTTTATACTACTTCAAAATGGAAAAACTGAAGATGTGTTACTAAAACAAAATGAAAAGCTTATAAGTTTTCCGCTAAGTAAATGGGAGGATGTCAATTTTTCCTGGCGACTTAAAAAGAGCTACTATATAATTCAAAAATTTTTTGCAACAATTAAGTAGGTTAATGTGATTGTAATTAAAAATATTACTGACTTTTGCAGATGATTGAAATAAAAATAGCCTGCAATTCTTTAGGAAGAAAGGATTGCAGGCTATTTAGTTTTAGCAAAAAGTCATAGTGGAAAATCACTTATTTGTTTCACCTATGTAGTCTGTATTTTAATATTCCAAAGTCCTTTATAATGTTTATTATCTTCTTCGGCAATTTTTGTACATTCTTACAAAAATAGCATAGTATCCTTCAAATTCTTCTTTTTTTTAGTTATCTCTACGAACTTCTTCAAATAAACCATAACCTAATCGTGTTTTTGCACCTATGCCATAAAAGTTTAAAGCGGTTTTTATTATGTTTTTAAAGATTTTAAAATTATCTTTTTCTAGTAATTGGATTAGCTCAAAACATATGCTTTTTGTTTCACATGTGCTTTTTGTTTCAAAAAATTCTACTAACTTCTCGGCCCGGTGTTTGTCATAAAACACAATGAATTTAAATTCAATTCCTGGTTTGACTGCTAAGAAGTTAACAGGTTGTGGGTTGTACCAGTCCCCAGCTGGATTGTTTATAGGATTGCTGTAATAATCAGGGTAATGGGAATTTATTATATCTAATTCAAATATAGAGGTTAATTCCGATAGATTTTGAGGATATGCATCTAAAAATGTAAATAACCCTTCAAAATTCTTTGTCCCAAATATAAGTTTATATAGTAAAATTCTTTTATTAATATCGCTAAGATCTAATAGTTTATAGTTTTCAAAATAAATGTCTTCATTATATAAGTTTTGGAAAACATATTTTGCTACTTCATTAATTTCGTCTTGAGAAATTTCTTTTTGAGATTCTTTTTTATCATAGTTATTTAATATTAACGAAACTATTTCCCAGAATGCAGCAGCCTTACATCCACCTTTAACAGCAGAAGATGGTATATAAGGAATTCCCCAAATATAATCAAGAGTTAAGGATGTTTCGAATACATGTTCAGAACCTAAACCAACAACGAGTCTTGATATATTTTTCATATTAATATCAATAACCTTTAAAAAGTGATTAGCAAGCAAGTATTCTTCAATACTTTTCAATTTGTAATTTATTTGATTTTGAATAAGAGGTAATTTTTCTTTTGCTTTGCTAATAGAAATTGATTGTAAGTATACTTTTTTGCTTTTTTGATTTATAAGATCAAAATTTTTATTTTTGCGTATTTCAAAAGAAACACCTTTTAAAAAAGCAAGTGAAAAGTTATCCCACTCTGCTATAGCTGAATTTAACTGCCGATTTGCTTGTTGATCACTTTTCAAATTTTTACTCTTCTGTTGTTTTGACATCTTTTATTTCCACCTCAACAATTCTTTTTAACCAATTAGCAAGTTTAAGAACTTCGGAGGTTTTAAAAAGAAGATCTTCATAATTTTCTTTAGTTAAATATTCAATTAAATCAATATTTTGTAGCTTGTTTGAAAACCAGCCATTTATGATATTATAAACATTTTCATTAGATTTTTTAAAAAATACTAAGGTTGCCAGAAGACCATTATTGGTTATCATAGCAGGAAGTCTTCTTATATCAGATTTAAACTTTAAAAGTTCATCACTTTTATCTAATTTGATTTTATAGCTTGAAATTTCATTGAAACAAAACTGAGCCATTTCTTGTTCTATGCTTTTTATATTCATTTAGCTATCTACCTCCTGATTATCCTTGGAGTTTTGAAGTAGCTTTTACCTTTACAAAACCTCTTCCAAGAGTTGAATCTGCACCAAGTTGAAGAAGTCCATTGTCAAGTAGTTTTTTAAGTTGATTTATAACATCTTGAGAAGACAAATACCTGTCTTCACATTTTTCTCCAGCTGCTTCTTTTAATATGTTTAACTTTTCGGTGGAAACAGAACTACCCAATTCTTCCCAATCGACAGATGATAATTTCAATTTGTTGTATAAATCATTACCAATACCAAAAAACGGGTCGGTTGAAAAAATAAAACCGTAAAAAATACTCTCTGAAGGCAAAAGTTCTTCAGTAAATAGTGCTTTATCGTCAACAACACCTGTTATTTGGTCTATTCTTATTCGAGTTCTAATTTCAACAGCATATTTAACAAAAGCTGAAAAAATATTGTCTGAAACTATTGCTAATCTCTTTTCAAGTTCTTCTGTGAGTGTATTTGTTGGGAGAATTTCTTTAAAAAAGCCAATAATTTTATCATTGCTTACAACTTCTGATGAGAATTCAAATTCTTCCAGCATTACTTTTTCTGAAGAATTTTTTATACAGCTATTTTCATCAATCAACACTACTTTGTTTTGAGATATAGGAGTTTCTATAGAAGTAATCCACTCATTTATTGCTTTTAATATATCAGGATTATCGCATAAAATACCAGTATATTCCATTTCTTGGATAAATCTTTTTATAACAAATGGACAGGTTAACCAAGCAAAGATGCCGTTTGCTGAACGCACAGGGTAAAAAAGTATTTTTGCATCAGTAAAGCTTATACATGATGCAACTAAATTATCAGAAGATTCTTCTGCCTCAGAACCAAAGATATATAAAAGTTTTGTTTTACTCCATCCGCTTCTCAAAGCTTTATCTCGGGCAACACCTTTGATACTGCTTGACCAGATAACAGGGAAGTCTGTGTGTTTTTCTCTTTGAATTGGCAGGTCTACGTATGATATACTTTGTCCAGAACCCATATGTAGAGGAGTTTCACAATAATATGTTGCCAAGATTACATCTTTGAACATTTTACCACTCCTTTAATTTTATTCTCTATTAAAAGTCTAATTTATCAATTAGATCACAATATTTTAAGGTATTAATAAAACTATCTATAGCATTCCAATTATTTGTTGAACATTTTATTTCATTATTTTCATTATTTTTATTATTTTGAATATTTAAAAGTATTTCCATGTTGTTTGGTAAAAAATCAGACTTCATTACTATAAACAAACATTCAACACTGTTTGAAGAATTTGAGGGAGAATTTAATAATAATATTTTGAACCACAAAGGTGATGCCCGTCTACTTTTAGAGTTTTGTGATTGTTTGTAACAGGCATCTACAGAATAATTATAATTCCCAATTCTAAAAGGCAAAGGCAAACCAAACACAGATCTTTCAATTGTTATTCCATTATTTTTTGCCGACAAAGGATTTTTAATTGCAGAAATTAAATTTTTATAATCAGGCATATAATAATTTCTAAATTCCATGAGTAAACAACCCATAAATGACAATGCTTTTAAAGGGTTACCCAGCTCAAAATCTAATGCTTTTAAATGAGGCATATATTTATTTTTTTTCTTGTTTTTGTATATTTCACTGACCCATTTTTTATATGAATCTTCCAAATTGCCTTTTTTGAGATAATATATTTCTACACTATTGTTAAACAAACAAGGAATAGACTCTCTTTCTTTTGAAAACAAAATACTTTTTATCGAATTAAGATTTTTATTAAACCAATCTTTTAAAGGTGCTGTAGGAATAAATTCAAGGAATTTAAATATTTCATCACTACCATCTATTTTATTAACTTTTACAGACCCAAAACCTCTTCTTGCTCTTGCACCAAAGTTACCAAGATTCATAGCAAGCCATACACTGCAAAAAAACTTCTTTATATCATCTTCTGTTGCTAAAGGTGAAAAACGGAAGGTTAGCTTAAACTGTTGTCCACATTGAAAACAAAAATTTTCTCGTTTTCTTAAAAAATAATTCAGATAATCAAAGCCTTTTTTTAACTCAAAGTTGAGTTTCTCGCTCCTTTGATAAGAATCTTTATTAGAAGTTTGTTCTACTATTATCTGCACAAGTCCTTTTCTGCCATTGTTTCCTCCAAAACCAAATATTCTTTTTTCATCTTCTAAATCTCCTCCTCCAATTCGAAACCAATACCTAAAAAGCCCATTAAAAGACTGACTTCTTAACTCTAATTTTTCTTTTTCACTCCCACACATATAAAGAGGAGTAACAATTTCACAGTGAAAGTTGTATTCCCTCATTTTTAGGTTTTCTCCTTTCTAATAAGAACAAGATTTGAACCAATAAAACTATTTATTGGCAAAGATGAAATATTTCCTGATGAAATTTCAATATCTTTTTCAGCAATAGCCCAAATTACTGTACCAGCCGGAATTGCTTTTGAGAAAAATCTTGTATTTTTTGATGAATATAGTGTTATATTAAGACAACTGTTCATTGTCATGGTGATAGTTCTAAAACCGCATTTGTCGAGCAAATCTGGCAAAAAGTTATCAAATACCCCATGGGTAAGAAATAAAATTTGAATTTGTTCATCTTTTTGTATCTCTATAATTTTTCCTGGGAATTCTGGGAATATTAATAAATTATTATTCTCAAACTTTAAAAATCCAACAAAAGTATTTTCAACTTTAAGAAGATCTTTTATTTCATCAAAAAAAGACACTTCTTCAATCTTGTAAGATACTATTCTTGACTCACCACCAACTTTCAGTACACGTGGTGATTTTTCAAAAATTGCTTTTATTTGCTCATATCCTAAATTAGTTTTTTTGAGATTTTCATCTTCAAGATTAAATTCTACCCATACAACAAATGAGAACTTTTCTGCAGGCTCAATTTTGAGCTTTTTAAAAGATACTCTGTAAACACCACTTTTTTTTTCAACAGTTCCATCTCTATGATTTATTTTTATACCAATTCTGTTATCGTTTTGGCATATCTCATCAAGCTTAATAATATTTTTTTTGTTTTCAATATCAATATTTGTATTTGAAAGTTTATTTTCTAACGAACCTTCTAACCAATGTTTTAAATATTCTATTGAAATAAACCCAGTAAAAGGTTCAATTTCAGTTTCATCTTTAGTGTAAACACAAAATGTAGAGATTTTATCTGGCTTGTTAGTATTTTTAGAAAAAAATAACTTCAATGCTCGATTTTCTAACGGCTTTAATATACAGAAAAAATTAGGATTATCTTCTTTTCTGGCAGTGTATATATTTGAAGGTATAGAAAAAAATATAGTTTCCTTTTTCTGACATGAGTTTGTTTCTTCATTGTATGTTTCTGTAAGTCTTTTCACAAAAGGACCATATATATATTTTATTACTTTTGAAGATTCTATATTGAGAAAAGTTGCAAGTTTTTTTGATATTGCTCCGGCAAAGGTATGCGAAAACGGGGGAAAGATGGAACTTGCATCATCTCCCCTGTTAAAAGCTTTTCCACTTCCAAAAAACAAAACATCAAAAGGTTCAAATTCAAATTTTAGCATCATTATTTAAACCACCTCAGGTATAATTTTATAAATCAAGATCATTCTTACCTGTCAAAAATTTTGCTAAAGCAAAAAGATAACCAAACATTAAGATATTTTGTGTTTTGAATTTATTGCAATTCTCCTCTTTTTCAGTTATACATTTTCTAAAACAATAAATTATATCTTCTATCTTTAAGACAGATTTTTTATCTTCATTTTTCTTCTTTCTTTTCCACAACCTTTTTATTTCCAGTTCTAAAATATCTACTATTTCCTCTGAAACATATTCCTTTTCAGTATCTAATAAACGATTTATAACCTCAATAATTTGATTGCAAATAACTTTAGGGACTGAACCATTTTGAAATTCATTTTTTACCTTATTTATAAATTCCACTAATTCCCATTTGCCACCACATTCTTTAATTTCGCCAGAGTGGGTTATAAGCTGAACACAAAAAGCATTTCTGCCAAGCTTATTTTTTGCTTTTTTTTCTGCACTTCTTACTGCTTTTAAAGCAAGTGATAAAGGATATTTATGATAAGCTATAACAATTCCTGCACTCATTGTAGCCCGGGAGATTACTGTTTTTTTGTATCGCTCTTGAAGTTCATACGCACAATTTAAAACAGTATTTACAGGAAGCAATGCTAAAACATCATCGCCACCCGCATATATCAATTTTCCGAAATATTTTTCTTCAACAATTTTTCTTACGTCATATAGGGCAAAAGAACATAATCTACTGCTTAATATTTGATGGTATGTAGGGGTAGCAGGATGTATTTTATTAAAAAGTTCCTCAATACCATTAGAATTTTTTAACAACTCATTATATACATCAGGATGAATAGTTTCGCCAATTGTAGGAAATTCAATGTTGTCACCCTCACTTTTCCCAAATCCTCTAATCCATTTGCCCATATGGTCGCCATCCATTTGCAAAATTGCAAAGTATCTTGAAAAATTTAAGTTTGCGCTTTTCAAAAAATTTCTCATATTTTCAAGAATGCTTTCATCAATATTTTCGATACCTAACTCATTTTTAAGATAATCTTTTGTGTAACTTTCTTCCATAAGCCACTGACCATCAATAAAAGCGAAATCTTGGTATTTAGTACCAAAAAATTTTTTCAAAGCAGGTACTGTTTCAGATGAAGGAAATTTTTTGCCACTTGATTCTATCTGCGTTTTAAATTGGTTATATTTCTCTATAAATTCTTCAATAAATTTTGGATTAGTTTTTAACAGTTTTTCTTTGACTGGTATACAAGCAATTTCTGAAGTAGATGGGAATGATGAAATTTCAAAACCAAATTCTTCCTCAAGCAGTTTTGGAAAAAGTCTTTTAAATAAACATACCCCACAAAGCCTTTCATTTTGTTTCAAAAGACCAGGGTTTTTTTCTCTTAGTTTGTGCCAATATAGTTTATTTTTCTCTTCATCCTTAGCTAAAAAAACTATTTCATTTTCGCCACACAAATGGCATTTTTCTCTATTATAATAGGGGATAAATTTAATTTCTCGAACACTTTTTCGTGCACCTAAAAGTTTTTCTAAAAGATCGATCAACAAAGGATATGCCCTGCCTATGCCAACCTTAGAAAAATCAATATCTTCTTTATTTTCAAGCCCTTGCTCAATTCTAATTATTTCTTCTATTAAATTTCGAATTTCGCTTTCTTCAAATAAAATTTTATGGTCATGAAATACATTTTCGCTTGTTAGTCCACCAGGAATTTTGCCAGAATTTTGCAGGTTGCATTTATTAGTAGTCCAAGGTAATATTGCATAATAAACTTGAAAATATGACAAAAGTTGAGTTTCAATTTCATCACAAATAGAGGGATTGATTTCTAATTCATCTGAATGCTGATTTTTAACAAATTTTTTATTTTCCTCTTCTTCTGAAAGTTGTTTTTTGATAAAATTTACGATTTTCTTGGCAAAGTTTTTAAGTGCATTTTCTAGAGCTTTTTTGCATTCCTCAACAATTGTGTTTTTGCTATAAGGAATAATTGCCAAAAATCGATTGGGAATATTTGCAATTAACAATTTACTGTTATCTTCATTTTCCGCTTTACAGTATATTCCTTTCAGCAATTTGATAATCTTTTCAAGACAATCATTTTCGTCTTCAAAAGTTTTATAAAGCCATCTTTTTTCTATTAAAGGTTGCCCTCTCAAATTAGGATAAATTACAATATCAGGTCCAAGTTGGTCTATCAGAGGCTCTAAGCACTTATATGTAAGGTAAGAAAGAATGTAACTTCCTGCCCATAAATCTTGAGTTTTACGTGCTGTTGCAATAAAGCTTTGAACAGGACCAATAGTAAAAATTAAAAATGTTGGGATACTACCTACTAAATCTCCCGAGGAAAGTTTATCAACATCTACAATGGCTGTTGTGATAGCACTTGTCTGAACTAAATGGTTGTAAATTGAATGAGAAGGTATTCTACTATCTGCTGGGTGGATATTTACCCATTTGAATAAATCGGGAACATACAGCCAGAGAAGTAAAAAGGCTAATTTTGCTTTATCATCATTACAGGTTAGCACAGAACAAATATTTCCCAATAATTTGAAAAATTCTTCAAGTTCTTGATGCTTATTTTCAAAATCTTTACAAATCACATTTTCTTCAAGCTTTTCTATATAAATATTTCGAAAACAAATATCTTTATGGTCTCTAATTTTTTCTGTTTTACTTTTAAGTTTTTCACTTAATACTTCATTCATCGGGTAAGAAATTCTATCTGCAATTTTAATGATTGGTAATAATTCCTCTATACATTCTCCAGGAAGAATATAATTAAGAAATTTTTCTGCTACTATTTCGTGGATTGCTTCTTTGTGATTTTTGTTTTTTGGGCAAGTAAATTTATCTATATTGAGCTGAGCTTTAGTGTTGGGATCATCATTATCAAAGCTAAGTATCCATTGCTTATCGAGAGGGTCATGCAAGAAGGCTTTCAGTTTTAATTTCCATATGCTCATTTTGATCACCTTTCAAGCTTTAGATAAATTTCAACATGTTTGGACAGACAAAGAAAGATTTTGTATAATTATATCATATATGTGAAATAAATCAACAGAAATTATTTTACATAAAAGGGAGGATTAAGAATGAAGTTAATATATCAATTAGGTCGTTTGGATACTAATATGGAGCAACAAAAGTTTAAAATTGGTAAAGATAATGAAGATTATACTGAAAAAGCCGAGCTGAGCTCTCTTTTTTTAAAAAAGTATTTCAAAGAGAAGAACAATGATGAAGTAAAGGTAATACTTCTCTACCCAGTTAGTTTACCTTTTAATCCTAATTTGATTAGAGATAATTCTAAACTACATGAAATATCTAAAAAAAAGATTGAAGAGATTTGGGAAAGAGAGGATGAATACTTTAATAATCCATATAACTATTTTGAAAGTTATTTTCCTTATTGTAATGAGAAAGATGACTTTAGAATTATTCATTCGTTGGGTAGCTATTCATATGGTAAAAAAAGAGATGATGCTAAAAAAGTTCAATTTGATACCACTTATGGAGACATTGTGCTTGAGATTTTTCTTGACATGATAAAAAGATACCTCAAAATGAATAATTCGATTTCAGAAATTTACATTGATATTTCAAGTGGTCACAATATTTACATTTCCGCAATGCTTGAGGCGTTTAGGCATTTTGCTACATTTACAAGTTTAAGACACTGGGTAGATAAAAGAAAAAGGCCAAAATTTTTCATCACAATCTGTGACCCTATTTTACCTGGAAGTGAAAATATCTATCAGGTGTATATTGAAGAGCAGAGATTTAATGTTTTTTTGGAGTCTCCTATAAAAAGGTGGGAGTTTGAAGATATAAAAAGTGAGAATTTTGAAGACATGAAAAAGATGTTATTTGATAAGCAGACCTGTGAACTTCTGGTAGCTGTTTTAGAAAGATTTCTAATGACTTTTAGTGCTATAAAAAACAATATACCTCTTTATCTATTTGATACTTATACTATTATTGATGAACCAGATGAAATTCAGAAGTTACTGGATGAAATAATTGAATACTTGCATGTTGAAATAGCAAAAAACTACAAAAATTCGCCGAAATTAGACAAAAATAAATGGATTAAAATAATAAATACTCTTGGATTTTATTTAGGGATAATTGATGTGATAAATCATGCAAACATTTTAAAATATAAAAAACAAAAAGGTGTTAAAAAAGATGATATAAAGAATATAATGAAGAATATATATAATAAATTTGGTCTTACTAATAACATTGATATTCTATCTGTTGAACTAGATAAACTTAGTCCTCCAGACAGAAGAATAGCCGCAGATATCTTGAGGAGCAATTTTAGGAACCTTCTTAATAGAAAAAATAGAGATAGAATACAACGTAATTTTTTTGCTCACTGTGGCCTCGAAGAAAATTTTGTTATTGTAAATGAAGAAAATGGAGATATTTATGTAGAATACATAGATGATTTGCCCGAATTAAGAGAAATGGTGGGAAAGATGCTTCTTGAACGAATATAAAAAAGCGGAGCAGATGTTAACTCTAAAGCTGTGTTACATCTTTCTTTCCTGCTCTTATAATGTCTAACTCTTTTGTGTTTTAATTTTTTAAATAACATTTTAATAAGCATTAGCGTTGTTAAATATAAAAAGCGTATCACTTTTAATAGCAATATTGTAAAAGTAATGGCAATATGATATTATTAAATGGTAATTAATACAGCAAAATTTGTAGATAACACAAAAAGTCGAATTTTGTCGAAAAATGAAAGAAAGTAAAAGTAAAAAAGAGGGGTGAAACGGATAAGATGATAGAATTGTTATTCATGCTGGGTATTTTACTTATTTTGGTTTATCTTTTATTAAAACTTATAGGGCTCAGAGTTATTCCAAACGACAAAGTGGGTATTGTTGAAAAGTGGTGGTCTTTCAAAGGTTCGCTGAATGAGCAGATTATAGCCTTGAGGGGTGAAGCAGGGTTTCAGCCAGAGGTTTTAAGAGGTGGTATTCATTTTAGGACTCCGCTTATGTACAAAGTCCACATTGTTCCACTTGTTACAATTCCACAAGGGCAAATTGGTTATGTTTTTGCAAGGGATGGTAAACCCCTTGAACCTACCCAGACGCTTGGCAAAGTGATTCCGGAATGTAATAATTTCCAAGATGTCAGGGCTTTTTTGGAAAATGGCGGGCAAAGAGGTCCGCAGCGGGCGATCCTTCGTGAAGGAACATATGCATTTAACCTTGCGCAGTTTATAGTTATCACAGAAGATAAGATTTACTATCTTCCAATGGGTAACAAAGAAGAAAAAGAGATGATAGAAAAGATGGTCCAGACTTTAAAGTCGCGAAATGCTTTCAGACCAATTGTGATAACAGAAGATAAGGTTGGTATTGTAACAGTTCATGATGGACCATCACTTCCAAGTGGAGACATAGTTGCACCAACTGTTGGGGATGACCCATCCAATCCTGAGACATACCATAATAACTTCCAGGACCCAGAAAAGTTTTTGAAAGCAGGAGGGTTCCGTGGAAGGCAGCTTCAAGTTCTTGTTGAGGGAACATATTTTATAAACCGGTTGTTTGCAACTGTAGAGCTTATAGACAAAACGGTCATTGAAGTTGGATATGTCGGAGTTGTTGTATCGTATGTAGGACCAAAAGGGCAGGATACATCAGGTGAGGACTACAAACATGGTGAGCTTGTTGAAAGGGGATTTAGAGGTGTGTGGAAAGATCCTCTGATGCCTGGCAAATATGCGTTTAACACATATGCTGGAAAGATTGTAAAAGTGCCAACAACAAATATCATACTAAAATGGATAAGTAACCAGACAGGCACTCACCGCTATGATGAGAATCTTAAAGAGGTAAGTCTTATCACCAAAGATGCATTTGAACCATCGCTGCCGCTGGCAGTTGTTCTTCACATAGATTACAGAAAAGCTCCGCTTGTTGTGCAGAGGTTTGGAGATTTGAAAATGCTGGTTGAACAGACTCTTGATCCGATGGTATCTGCATACTTTAAAAACATAGGGCAAAGGAAGACGCTTATTGAGCTAATTCAGCAGAGAGATGAGATTCAAAAGATAGCATCAGAAGAGATGAAAGAAAGGTTTGCGCATTATAATTTAGAGCTTGAAGAGGTTTTGATTGGAACACCTATGTCATCTCCAAACGATAACAAGATAGATGCAATTTTAGAACAGCTTCGAGACAGACAAATTGCCCTTGAGCAGATAGAGACATACTCACGCCAGCAAAAAGCGGCAGAAAAGGAAAGAGAGCTCAGAGAGGCTGAGGCAAGGGCTGCTCAACAAAAACTTCTTACAGAGTCTGAGATAAACATTCAGATTCAGACAAACCAGGGTAAAGCAGAGTATCAGCGTTCTATTCAAGAAGCTCAGAAGATAAAAGCTTTGGCAGAGGCAGAAGCAGAGAAAGAAGCACGAATTGGTATTGGACGGGCAATTGCCATAGAAGAGCAGGTAAAAGCATACGGCGGACCTCAATATCAAGTTCTGCAGGATGTCATGGGCAAATTTACGCAGGCTTTAGAAAAGACAGGCATAGATATTGTTCCAGAAACTGTTGTTGCAATGGGCGAGAAGGCTTCTTCTGCATCTTTCAATGCGTTTGAAATGCTATTAACTTTGCTTTTGACAAAAGAACTTGGTGTTGAGTTCAAAGGAAAAGAGACAGAGGATGAGAATGTCAAAAAGATAAAGCAGGAGATACTAAATTCAATACTTCTTGCAAAGGAAAGTGATAAGAAGGAGAAAACTGAAGAGATTTCTCAGGATTCACAACAGCAAAATGCTGTATCTTAAGCTTTAAGATTTTAAATACCCGATCCATGAAAAGTGCGGCTCTGGGAAGGAAGATTTTATAATATGTGCCAGAGCCGCTTTGCTTTTCAGAAAAAGCCACTACAAATTTTAAATTTTGTATGCTAAAATAATTTCATATAAATTGCAAACGTTTGCTCAAAATAAGCTATGGGTATAAATTAATTAGAAGCAAACTGAAAAAGGGGAGAAATAAGAAAGATGTCAGCATTAAAAGAGCTTGTTGAGATTCTGAATAATAAAGCAAAAGAGTGGGATGGAAAAAACGATTTCAGAATACCAAAGTTGTGGGACAGTTTTGGCTATGATGGGCTTGAGAAAAAAGAAAACAATGATGGCACAATATCAGTAAACCCTTATAAGTTTGTTGCAAGGGCTGTAGAAAAAGCAATTTTGCCTTATCAAAAGGAAGGAGTTGACTATCTTCAGTCGCTTTCAAAGATATTATCTCAAGACAGAAGCGTATCTAAAAAACCATATAGTAACTGGATTGAAAAGAGCAGCGTATATGGTATGCAAATAAGAACATTTTCTGCATGGGACCATGACTGTGATAGAAAACTTGAACTTGAAAATGCTTTTGGACTGAAGGATACAGGGACGTTTATAAAAACAATTGCACTTTTGCCGCTTATAAAAAAGATGGGTTTTGATGCTATCTATACCCTTCCAATTACAAAAAACAGCACAAAGTATAAAAAAGGTGAGATGGGTTCACCGTATGCAGTCAAAAACTTTTTTGAACTTGACCCTGTTCTTTATGATCCTATGGCAGACCAGCTTTCGATAGATGAACAGTTCAAGGCTTTGATTGAGGCATGCCATATTCTTGGAATAAGATTTATAATTGATATTATTCCAAGAACATCTGCCAGAGATTCAGATTTTATTCTGGAACACCCGGACTGGTTTTATTGGATTAAAATAGATGATTTAGAAGATTACGGACCACCAAAATTAACTTTGATAAAAGAGTTTACAAAAGCAAATGAAGAAAACATTGAGCTTATATACAAAGACCCGGCTGTGCTAAAGCACATAAGAAAGTTTGTTCAATCACCTGAAAAATACGCACCTGAAAAGTGGCAGAGTATAAAAGAAAGGTGTGAAAAAGACAAGAACCTTGACTTTTTTGAACTGATAGAAAAAGAGATAGGTCTTACCACTGCCCCGGCTTTTTCAGACTGTCTGAACGACCCGCAACCTCCATGGACAGATGTAACATATTTGAGACTTTATCTTGACCATCCTGTTCAATCTGCAAAGTATATCGACAGCGATCAACCACCATATATTTTGTTTGATATTATAAGAGGCAATATATTCAAAGGAAGAAAACCAAACAGTGAACTCTGGGAAAAGATTTCAAATATCATTGTTCACTATCAGAAAAACTTTGGAATAGATGGTGCAAGGATTGATATGGGGCATGCTCTTCCCAAAGAACTGGAGGATATGATAATTTCAAATGCCAGAAAAGAAGATCCACAATTTTGTTTTATTGCAGAAGAACTTTCAATGGATGCACATAAAAAAGCTAAAAAGTCAGGCTATGACATGATTATTGGTGACCTTTGGGCAAGAGAACCACGATACTATCAAGGGACTATGAAGAAGATTTTAGACATACTTGTTCAGCTTGAAGTTCCTGTTTTTGCAGCATGTGAGATTCCAGACAGTCCGCGTGCAGCTTCAAGGCTTGGAGGCAGGGATTTTTCTCGTTTTGCCACAGTATTGAATTTCTTTTTACCCAACAGCGTGCCTTTTGTCACGTGCGGGCAGGAAGTTTATGAACTTCAACCTATGAACTTGGGACTTGACCCACAACCAGATGGCAGGTTTTTACTTCCAAAATCAGACCCTCTTTATGGGAAACTTGCCTTTTTTGATAAGTACGCTCTTCACTGGACAAACCAGGGTGCTGATGAGATGATAAACTTAATTCAAACTGCAGCAGATTTGAAAAAGAGGTTTTCACAGTTTATATCAAAAGAGAACTTTTTCAAAATACCATATAATGGAAAAATGATACTGTCATTTGGCTACAAACTTATTTCAGAATCTGAAAATGAGTATTTTGTTATAGTTGCAAATTCCGACAATTTAAGAAAGAAAACTGCTAAATTGAATCTTTTTAAATCAGGTATTTTTAATGCCCAGCGAGCAGAAAATATTGATTGTCTGTTCAGTTTGAAAGGAGAGGTTGATTATCATTACTCTTATCCGAATCTGATTGTTAATTTAAATCCACTTGATATAAAAATTTTTTATTTCAAAATAGAAAATTAACCTTTCCATGCGTATATAATGGAGTAAAATTAAAATATAAACTTTATAAATTTTTGTGCATGGAAAGGAGATAAAAATGAAAAAATATATTTTTGTTTTCCCGGCGGTAGATTTAAAGCTCTGACAATGAGCTATGATGACGGGAAAAAACAGGACAGAAAACTTGTAGAAATATTCAATAAGTATGGTATTAAGGCAACTTTTAACATCAATGCAGGACTTTTGGGTAAAGATGATAGAATCGCAGCCGAGGAAATTGCAAACCTCTATCAAGGACATGAGGTTGCAGCTCATACATTTAACCATCCAACAATTGCAAGGTGTCCTCATGATCAAGTAGTACAGCAAATAATAGAAGACAGAAAGATATTAGAAGACATTGTGGGCTATCCAGTGAGAGGACTTGCTTACCCAAATGGGTCGTATTCCCCTGATATAAAAAGCTTTCTTCCTTACTGTGGAATTGAATATGCAAGGATTGTTGGAAATAGTAATGATTTTTCAATTCCAGTTGATTTTTATGAGTGGAAGGCAACCTGTCACCATAATCATAATCTTTTAAAACTTGCAGAGCAGTTTTTAAACTTTTATAAGAAGCAATATCTGTATCTTTTTTATGTCTGGGGACACAGCTATGAGTTTGACAATGACAACAACTGGGATTTAATTGAAGAGTTTTGCAAAATGGTTGGGAACCATCCAGATATCTGGTATGCAACTAATATCGAAATTGTTGACTACATAAATGCTTTTCGTAATCTTAAATTTTCTGCAAAGGGTGACTTTGTTTTCAACCCATCTGCAATCGACGTTTGGATTTCAGTAGATGATAAGATTGTCAAGGTTGATGGTGGGAAGATAACAAGGCTTTGAAATTATCCGAATAATAATATTAATACAAAGGGCTGAGGTTTTTGCCACAGCCCTGATTTTTTTATCTTATGAAATTAGTTCTTACCTTTTCTTCTTTTTCAGGTGCCACTATTTTTCCTTTTCCATTTTCAATAAGTTTCAAAAGCCATGCCATGTTTTTGCCAAGCACTCTCATAATCTGAACACCTTCTTCATCTTGCAAAACTTCACCTGGCAGAGTGCCGTGAATAATGTTCCAGTAGTTTGATGATGCAATCAGCATCTCTGCATAGTTTAGGTATTGCATAAGCTGCAAAAAAGCTTGTGTTCCACCAGAACGTCTTACTGCAACCAGAGCTGCACCTACTTTGTGGCGCAACAAATTTCCATTTGCACCAGAGACATAAAAGGCTCTGTCCAAAAATGCTTTCAGTGTAGCTGAAATTGAAGAGTAGTGAACAGGAGAACCCAAGATTATTCCATCTGCGTTTTTCATAAGCCCAATCCACTCGTTTACCTCATCATCAATTACGCATTTTTCGTTTTTGTTTTTTGCACACATACCGCAGGCAAGACAACCCTGAATCAATTTATCACCAACATGAACAATTTCAACCTCTATTCCTTCTTTCTCTAACTCATTTGCTACTATTTTAATAGCATGATATGTATTTCCTTCTTTTCGCGGGCTCCCATTGAATGCAACAACTTTCACTTTTAAATCACCTCATGCTCATAGTCTCAATCTTTTAAATATCACTATACTCCTTTGTCTTTTAGCAGTCAATATTCTTCTTCACTTTTCACAATATCATCTTATCATGTATGTGCAAATCAAACAAATTTAAACAAGAAGGCATATATTTTTTGTAAAAGGTGCTTGACAGGGTAGTTTTCATGTTTTATAATGAAATTAATCGCAAATGAGCATAAATGATTAAATTCATTCATCAAAATGAGCACAAACGAAAGGTGAATAAAATGTTTGCAGAGGAAAGAAAAAGCAAAATAGCGCAGATGATAAAAAGTGGGCAGAGCGTTAAGGTTTCAGAGCTTGCAAAGTTGTTTGGTGTATCAGAGTCTACTATAAGAAGAGATTTGGCTGAACTTGAAACTCTGGGTGTAATAAAGAGGACTCATGGAGGGGCTGTTAACAATTTTCTAACCTCTTTTGAGCCTTCATTTGCAGAGAAAGAAGACAAGTTTGCAAAAGAAAAGGAGTACATAGGGAAGCTTGCAGCAAGCTTTATTCACGATGGTGACACCATCATCCTTGATTCTGGAACAACAACCCAATACATTGCACGAAACATAAATGCAAAAAATATAACTATAATAACCAACTCAGTAAATATAGCATACGAACTTTCGAACAATGAAAATGTTGAAGTGATTGTAACAGGAGGAGTTATAAGAACAAAAACAAAAGCTCTTGTTGGAGACATAACGCAAAGCATACTCAGACAATTTAGGGTTGACAAGGCTTTTGTGGCAGCAAACGGAGTGTCGATAGAATTTGGAGTTACAACGCCAAGCCATGTTGAAGCTGCTATAAAAAGAGCAATGATAGAAAATGCAAAAGAGGTGTTTTTGGTTGCAGACAGTTCAAAATTTGGTCAGGTTACTTTTTCACTCATATGTCCTGTACAAAGGTTTGATTATATTATAACTGATAAAATGGATGAAGAAAAAAAATCTGAATATGAAAAACTGGGTGTGAAGGTCATAACGTAAAATTTTAGATTTTGAGGTGGGATAAAATTGATTTATACGATTACCCTAAACCCAGCAATGGATATGACAGTATACATCGATGTTTTAAAAAAAGGTCAAGTAAATAGAAGCCATTATTGTTTGATGGATGCTGGTGGTAAAGGTATTAATGTCTCAAAGGTTATAAAAGCACTGGGTGGGCAGTCAATCGCTCTTGGTTTTTTAGGAAATGACAACAAGGATTGGTTTTTGAAATATTTAAAAGACATGCAAATTGATTTTGATTTCATTTTTGTAGATGGACTTACACGAACAAACATCAAGATTGTTGAGACAGCGCAAAAGGTTTATACCGACCTCAATCAAAATGGTTTTGAAGTGAAGAAGAAAGACATAAGTCTTTTGTTTGAAAAAATAGATAGGATAGCAAAAACTGATGACATCTTTGTGCTCTCAGGAAGCCTCCCGCCAGGTGCAGATGAAGATGTGTATGTAGAGCTTATAAGAATGCTAAAACAAAAAGGTGCAAAGGTTATATTTGATGCTGACGGAAAAGCACTTGAAAGGGGGATTATAGGAAAACCAGATGTTATAAAGCCCAATATCCATGAGTTTAAGTGTCTTTTTGATGTTGATGAAAATGATTTAAATTCTATTGTAAATTCAGCAAGAAAGCTCATAGAAAATGGGATAAAAAAAGTTTTGATTTCAATGGGAGCAAAGGGTGCAGTTTTTGTCACAGAAAACTTGGCATTGTTTGCAAAAGCAGCTGAGGCTAAAGTAAAAAGCACAACAGGTGCAGGTGATTCAATGGTTGCAGCTATTTCTTATGGGCTTTCACAAAATATGGATGATATATCTATTTTTAAACTTTCTTTAGCATGTGCAGCAGCAAAAGTTTCAAAAGAAGGTGTGAAGCCACCTGAGAAAAATAAGATTGAAGAGTTTTTGGAAAAAACAAAATTAGAAAGGCTGGGAGAATAAAAATGGATGTAAAAGCTTTGTTTTCACCATCACGAATGAGTTTTGATTTGCAGGCAAAAACAAAAAAGCAGTTATCGAAGAGCTCATCAAGCTTCTTTATAATGATGGAAAAATATCAGATAAAGAAAAGTTTAAAAAAGCGGTTATGAAACGTGAAGAAGAATTTTCGACAGGTATAGGTATGGGCATTGCAATTCCTCATGGGAAAGATAGCTCAGTTTTAGAACCTTGTGTTGCATTTGGAGTTTCAAAAAAGTTTGTTTTTTTTAAATATACATTGCCTTAGCTTTTTCTTTTCAAAATAATTAAAATGTGGTATTTTAAATATATAAGTTATTTTACAGTAAGGAGGAGAATTTTGAGTTTATTTAAAGATTTTTTGAAAGATTCCTTTTTGTTTACTAAAAAGTATTATGGCTATGTATTTGGTATCATAGCTCTATCATTTATTTTTCTTCTCATATCATTTGTAATTTTACTTATAGTTGGTATTTTACTTGCATTGATTATGGGCGTTGATATGTCAACAATTTCTTTATTAAATGATGTTGAAGTTTTTCGTTTTTTAAGTAGCAAATTTGTTTTATACCTAATTTTGATGGTAATAATTTTTATCATATGGATATTTTTAATTTTGGTTTTTATCCAGTACCCTTTTATGAAAACCTTTATTGAAATTACAAGAGATAGAGATGCAAACAAAAGTGCTTTTAAAATTTTCTTTGATACTATGAAAGAGAAAAATTTTTCGATAGCTTTGAAAATGATTGCGCTTGGATTTTTACTGGCACTCATTTTTGGTGCTATCTTTGGAATAGGTATTTTATGTATTGTTTTTGGCATAGCTTTGAAAAACCTTGTAGGACGTATATTATTGCTCATAGTTGGTGTTATTGGCATTTTGCTGGGGATTTATATATTGTTAAGATTGATGTTTGCCAATATGATTTTGATAGACAGAGATACAGGAGTTGTGACAAGTATTAAAGAAAGCGCAAGGCTTACAAAAGGCAAAGTTATATTTGTTTTAGCAGTACTAATTTATAACTCACTTATATCGGCAGTTTTCCAAATACCGGTGTATATTTTTGATACAATGTTCAACCAAAATTATCAATATAATATATTCTTTATTGTTTTAAGTTTGGCAGGATTTATTTTTTACCTTGTAGCAATTCCTTATCTTATTGTATTAAATTACCTACCATATAATGTTTTAAATGTACATTCTGCAAATATTCAAAATGGTTCGGAAAAATCTGATGATTACATCCTTGGATGATGAATTTAAATTTTGAGTTTTAAAGAATGAACTAAAAAGAGCTGTACGTTTCTCTTTTGTGCAGCTCTTTTTTGCATTCTCTATAGAATAAAACTTAAGTTTTAATTTTTTTACAGTCTAAATTGCAATGTTAAATGTAACGTTTTTTAGAAGGAATTGAGAATTGAAAATTGATTATAACAACAATCATGTATGATATTAGTTGCCAACATATTCCAGCTTCTCTGCAGTAAGAGTGGAACTTTTATTTTGTATATTCTTTTTTTAGATAATACACTCTACACCTCTACTGTAAGTATTTCTAACATCTTTAAAATAATCTATTGCTTTAAAAGAAAATGATTGCAAGTTTTATTTTGAAGTTTTAAAATTAAAGTTGTTTTTTATAAATTCAAAAGAAAATTAAAATCAGTATGACAAATTTCGACAATCTACAAAATGGGTATTAATAAATTAGGAAAAGAAAATTAGTTAAGAGGGATAAAATATGAGTACAGAAAAATTTTTAAAAGATGAACTAATAAGTGTCATAATTCCCTGTTATAATGAAGCACAAAATATTGAACAAACCCTTAAAGAAATTTACGAATATTTCGACGAGTCTGTACCCGAATATGAAGTAATTGTAGTAGTTGAAAAAAGTACTGATAATACCTTAGAAATAGTAAACTTATCAAAAAACCAAAGAACAATTGTATTAGAGAATGCCAAAAAATTTGGTAAGGGATATAGCTTAAAAAAAGGTATATATTTTGCAAAAGGACAATACATACTTACTTGTGACGCAGATCTTCCTGTGGATATAAAAAAATATTTTCTTCCTATGTTAGAACTACTAAAGAAAAATGAAAAGGTCGGTGCAGTTTTTGCAACTGCCTTGGCTATAAAAACATGCAGGAAGGAGAGAGGTTTTGTAAGAAGTATTGTTTCACTGATATTTTTTGTTTTGAGACAGTTGTTTTTACAATTACCTGTGAGTGACACACAATTGGGTTTTAAACTGTTTAGAGCAGATGTGCTAAGAAAATGCTGTGAAAAAGTTAATGAGAATGGATTTTTGTTTGATTTGCTATTAACAGATTTGATGTTAAATGCAGGATATCAAATTGAAGAAATAAATGTAAAAGTTGTAGAAAGAAAAATCAAATCTTCTGTTTCTGTCGCTGAAATAATAAAAACTACTTATAAGTTTTGCAAGTATGTATTGTTTACGCGATCAAAATTACTTAGAGAATGTACAGATAAAGTTATGATAAATGATAAAAATAAAAGCGTAAAAGCATCAAGTATCTGAACATTATAGGTGGGGATAAAGTGAACGAGCGGAAAAAAGAAATTGTATATATTGTTCTTGACTTATTCATTGCTGCCATTCCATTTTTGTACATTACCTATCTCTATAGGTTAGGGGTTGCAAATTTGGAAAGTTTGAAGGAGGTAGTATTTGCTAATTCGCTTTTGAGTACTGTTTTTTATATTTCCAACATTGTTATGTTTCTCAAAATAGAATATAATGTCAGTTTTTGTACAACTTTTAAAGTAATAAGCATAATTTCATTAATTTTGGGAATTATATTGTATATCTTATATCCATCTTATGGATGGGCAATAAGTATACTTTTGTTAATGGACAGTTTTGTTATTTTTCTAAGAGGAACTATGTTGATTGAGAGAAATTACATAAAAGGGGCTTTAATTAATTTTTTGTTGCACACAAGTAGGTTTGGGATATTAATATTGTTTCCTTTAAATGGACTTTTGACAAGATGGATTGTATCAAATATCGGTGGATATTTGCTGGTATTGGCAGCGTATTCATATTTGATAAAATGGATTTTGAAAGGAGAAAACAAGAATAGCTTTGCAAACATAAACATTAATGAAATTAGAGAAAGAGCTTATTATTTATTTTTTGTGATGATGATTTTC
>Ga0063234_115_pt1 | contig 48045 bp, 46 predicted proteins | sample YelNatPoosite3B9_FD_62394 | JGI IMG/M metagenome (GOLD analysis project Ga0063234, IMG submission 62394) | Hot spring thermophilic microbial communities from Obsidian Pool, Yellowstone National Park, USA - site 3 B9 (version 2) (version 2) | ecosystem: Environmental > Aquatic > Thermal springs > Hot...
GGTATTAACTTTTTGTTGTGAAAGGAGTAAACCGGATTGAAAGCATTGATATATCAAGTTGGCAGGTTTGACAATCCGAAAGATTCAGTCAAAAATTTTTTTTATAAAAGATTTTCACGGGCGAAAAAGTGGATTATAGCAATTGGGCAGAACTTTCTTCATTATTTTTGAAAGACTTTCTTTTGCAAAAAAGGCTTTGAAGCAAAGACAGTTCTTGTTTATCCTGTGAGCATTGTCTTTAACAATAAGTTTGTTAATTATATTACACCGGATAGTATGAAATCTGAGCTTTTATCAATTTTTGAAACTCCTTCAATGTATTTGAAAAATCCAGATGATTTTATCAGCAAAATAAATCTTGAGAATAAAAGAGATGATAAGCTTATTGTTCATTCACTTGGTGAATATATGGGAATATCTCTTGATGCAAGCTATGACGATATTGTTCTTGAGGTTCTTTTTGACATTACCAAAAGGTATTTAGAAGAACCATTTAAAAGACTTTTACATTTGATATATCAAGCGGCATAACATATACATATCAGCTATGCTTGAAGCATCAAGACATTTTGCAGTTTTTTCGTATCTTATGCACTGGGGTTGACGAAAAAATGTGCCTGAGATATATATAAGCTTTTCAGATCCTATCCTGGGAAGTTCAGCTTCCAGCTACGAGATACATATCCAAAAACAGAATTTTACAGCTTTTTTTGCTTCACTTATAAATAGGAAAGAAGCTTCAGAGCACAATTTTTCGTTTTTGAGAAATATATATTCTGAACCTAAAGATGTTCCAAAAGGAGCAGAAGGTACTAAAATAAAACAACAAATAAGAGAAAAGAGGAAAAAACTCAGAGAAAAGGTAGAGATGTTTTGTTATTTATTTTCTGCAATCAAAAACAATGTTCCGCTGTATCTTTACTATCAGCACTATCACAGTGAAGGAGAGGTTATTGAAGAGATTTTAAAGCTCATAGAAAATGCTAAAGAAAAGCTTTTGAAAGATTTTAAAAGTTCAGCTTACCTTGACAAAGGTGCTTACCTTAAAGCACTTCTAAGCCTTGGATTTTATTTGGGTATTATAAGGGTGCTTGAAATGTTCAACATAACAATGTTTTGCCAAGATAGAGGAATTGAACTTGATACTATCAAAAAGAATTTTATTGGTATTTACGATATATTCAAAATTCCTACAAACTATGTCATGCTTGGCAATGAAATTTCCAATACAGAAAAGTTTTTAAATGAATTAGATGATATCAAAAATTGGACAGGACTTTATAAATTAATCAGTCCTTCATCTTCTCAAACTGACCCTGATGAGCGAAATTATTTTGCACACAGTGGATTTGAAAGGAATGTAACAGAAGTGAGAATGAATGAAGGAAAAATATTTGTAAGGTACGCACATAACACTAACATGAACATTATAAACTGCTGGCTAAAGTCAAGGATAGAATAAAAAATAAATAAACAAATCAAAAAAAGAGGCTATCAAGGCAAACAGCTAGATAGCCTCTTTTTATTTCACAATCAGCATTATTTTACCTTCTTTTCAGATTCAACTATTGGTGTTATACAATATTTGTTTTTATAAAACTCTATTGCAAATATAGCAATCAAAACTGCAGAACCTATTATAGCTATCTTTGGCAAAACAATAAATTTGTTGTTGAATCCAGAAGCAGAGATGAGGTTGTTGTAAATTCCAAAATATGCCCATGCAACCGGAAGAATAAATGCCGCATTTTTTATATTTCGAGCTATAATCGTGGATAAAGCTATGGATATAATAAGAACAACAATTGCCCAGATTTCAGGTGAAATTCCCCAGGCGTTCCACTTAAGTTTTACAAGCCATGCTGAAATATTAACCACAGTTGCAATCAAAAGCCATCCTGAATAAAGTCCAAATGTTAAGGGTAGAAGACGTCTTCTTTGCGTCTGCATTTTGCTAATGTTTTTCACAATAAGTGTCAGTGTTATTAACATCCCCAGAATTACAATTGTTGCAAGCCCAAGCATCTCATAAGAGAAAAATACAATCCAGATAATATTCAGTACACACGAAAGCCAGAAAAGATATGTTATGCTGTCAATTACCTTTGCAAAATAATCGTCATTGTGTTTGAAAATCATAAGCACAACAGAAATTATAAGAAGCAAATAAATCAAACCCCATATACCAAATGTTGACGGAGATGGAGTTATCAAAGTTTGATACTTGTCAGACACAGCCTTTTGTGAATTTCCGTTTATAATTCCCATTGATCCCAGTGCGTTTACAATTAAAGTAATTACCAAAAGAACACCGCTTATGATAGCTTTTCTTTTCCTTTCCATGAAGAAATTCTCCTTTACAAAGTTAAGTTTTTAAAAATAGCTAATTCTTAAATACCCAAAAATAAGGGAAAAATAACATGCAAAATTTAAAATAAAAAATTTTGTTTGTTGTAAAGTTAAATGCAACAGGGTAAAAAATATTGAAAGATATTTTTGATTTGTCGTTAGGCATTGAGGGCTTTTTTCTCATCCAATTTACATTGATATACGATTCATAGGCGACTTTACTTTTTTAGGTAATATAATTCTAATCACTATTTCTAAACTGTTACATTTATGAGTTTCAATCCCCAAAGGGGGCTTTCCTCTCTCCTCAATCCCCAAAGGGAAGGCTACAAGCACGTTCAAGAGCTTGATTTTATTATATCAAGATTATAACACCTATTTCAATGTTTTTATATCAAAACATCTGTGGATAAGTCGAATCAAGTCACAAAAATCAAGCTACAGAACCACTTCAACCTCTTCCGTCTATCCAGTAACTGCTAAAAACTTTACAAAAACCATGCCAAATCTACATGAAAACGAATACAAATCAACCCTTAAAATTTTATCACCTGAGGTTGACAGATATAGCACGTGGTGAAGACATATTTACCACCCAGGCAAATCAATTCCAGCAGGAACAGGGATGGAGAGAAATAGGAGTGTTTGAATAGAGCAGATAGATTAAATAGATTCTTAGTACACCATGATGAAAATGACACTGCTGGTTGTTTAATTCTCATCCTCAGGTTAATTTTCAGCGCGTGTAAGTGACATAAATATGTCTTCATTGCAATGGGGATATTCTACAATATATGCCTTTGGATGAAATGGGATATTTTCGTCTTTGAAAAATCTCAAATGAACATAGTTAACAATAGAAGAACAAACCCATAGATAATTCTCACAACCTTTTTTGAGCCACACTTTGGACAATTCGGAAGATTCTCTTTCATCCCAAATACCTCTTCAACCTGTTCTTATGAAAATATTATAGCATTAATTATAAATATTTTGATGCAAATTAGCAATTTTTAATACACAAAATTTCAATTATCTTTTTAAAAACTTCGCATAAAATCTGAATAGAAAATACAACTTTGTGTTTGTAAAATTGAAGTCATCAATTTCGAAATTTATATGAGAAATTTTTGGCATGGCAAGAGATATCTCAACCTATGAAGATTTCAAAAAGAGGGCTCCTGAGATTGCAAAGAATATTTTAAAAGAGAATCTGCTAAGGCTATGTTAAAAAATAAAGGTTTATATAAATTTTGAGACGAACAAAAATTTGTGTTATAATATTCTGGTAAAAAAATTAAAGAAAAGTTTACTCAAATATTTCAAAGGCGGTGATACTCTGTGATAATTAGTGCAAGCAGAAGAACAGACATTCCTGCCTTTTTTGGAGAGTGGTTTGTAAAAAGGCTGTTGCAAGGCTTTGCAATGTTCCGAAATCCTATGCGCCCAACCCAAGTTTTTGCCATCTCACTTTTTCCTGAAGATGTTGATGCAATTGTCTTTTGGACAAAAAACCCAAAACCTTTTTTAGAAAAGTTGGAATACTTAAAAGATTACACATATTACTTTCAATTTACACTAAACCCATACGACACAGATTTAGAGCCAAATCTGCCAGATAAGAATGTTCTGATAGATACATTTATAAGGCTATCAGATATAATTGGACCCAAAAGAGTCATCTGGCGATATGACCCAATTATTATCACACCTAGGATGGATATGATGTACCATCTTGAGAAATTCGAAGAGCTTTGCGAAAAACTATCCAAGTTCACTACAAAGTGCATAATCAGTTATGTTGACTTTTACAAAAGTGCCGTTCCTTCTTTGGAAAAAATCAAGGCAGTTGATTTGTCAGATGACGAAAAGTTAGAACTTTTTTATAATGTAGGGCAAATTGCCAAAAAGTATGGGCTTTCTGTGGAGACATGTGCCGAAGCGGTTGATGTAGAGAAAATTGGTCTCAGAAAAGCCCACTGTATAGATGGTGCGCTGATTGAGGAGCTGAGAGGGAAGAAGTATGATTTTAAAAAAGACAAGAACCAGCGACTTGCGTGCGGATGTGTTCAGAGTGTTGATGTGGGGATTTTTAACACTTGCATGCACTTTTGCGCATACTGCTATGCAAACTATAACCGTAAGGCTATAGAAAAGAATGTAAAGGAAATGTTTGATGAAAACTCACCACTTCTGTGCAGCAGGCTTGATTTAACAAGGGATGAGATTAGGATTAGAATAGAAGATAAGTCATATCCTATTAAACTTGATGAAATTTTACATTATAGAAAATCGGAGAATGAAATATTTCAGAGGAGTTTTATAGATGATAAAGATGATACTCAGAGCAAACTTGAAAGGATTATATCAAAGCTCAAAAGATCAATTTTTAGCTGAGAAAAACTTTTAATAAACAAAAAGGCTGTGAAGTTGCTTTTTTCTTTTTTTTTACCCATCTTTTGATCTATTTTTTTACTCCCAGCAAGCTTTCTCCCATCAGGCAAATACTCAAAGTTGCCTTTCATCTGCCAAAGACACACAACACCAGTTCTTATTTTCAACTGCCAAGCAAATAATCACGTCTTTGGTTTATAAAAAACACTATACATTCCAAAATTCAATGTTTTTTTAAAGAAAATTTGTATTGTGTAGCTTATGACTTAATAAGATAGATTTAATATAGCTTTTTATGGCCGAACCAAAATGAGGCGACAATCCCTTTGGTTTGATATTTTGGTGCCAGAACAATTTTGTAGGAGAGAGAAAATGTGAACAAGCTGTTTTTAATTTTCAACCATCAACTAACTAAGGAACAGAAAAAAGAAGCGAAAAATAAACTATGTGCATCGCAAATAACTTCACTTCCAGAAGATTTTAAAAATTTTTAGAGCAATATTTCACCCGATGCTGAACTGAGCCATGATATGTTTTTGGGACTAATTCTGTTTCTGTTTGAAAACAAGTCAGATGGGCAGAACTACTGCCTTCTTTATAGGTTATCACATAAGCTGGCATCAATGATTTGTTGCCCAGCTTTTTTTATCAAAAATTTAGCAAGAAGACTCCCACCTCTTTAAGGTGGGAGATGAATTGCTAAAAGTATGATACAATATTTTTGGGTGATTTCAGATGTACAAAACACAGAAAAATCATATAAGATGTGACAAACAAACATACAAACTTCTGCGTATGTTATGTCACTTTTCTAAAAACTTGTACAACTATGCTTTGTATCATATAAGGCAACACTATTTTAAAACTCAGGAATATCTGCCATATGAAAGCGTATATCATCTTGTGAAGGAAAACGAAAATTACAGACTTTTGCCTTCTCAGGTTGCCCAGCAAACTCTTATTTCTGTGGACGAAGCTTTTAAATCTTTTTTAAGTCTTTTGAAAGCTAAAAAAGAAGGGAGAATAGATAAAAAAATTTCAATACCGACATACCTGCCAAAGGAAGGGATGTACCAGATTGTTTTTCCTAAAGACCAGTTCAAGGTAGAAGGGAATAAACTGAGACTCAGTCTTGGCAGAAATTTCTACAAGGAATTTGGAGTAAGGTATTTGTATTTTGACCTGCCACAAAACATTAGAGGCAAAAAGATAAAAGAAGTCAGGATAGTGCCAAGGTTTCATGGCAAATGGTTTGAGATTGAGTATGTGTATGAAGAAGAAGAACAGAATTATAATCTTGATAAAAGCAGGTACTTATCAATAGATTTAGGTCTTGACAATTTTGCAGCAGTAGTTGATACCATCGGGACTGCCTTTTTAATAGAAGGCAGGTATATAAAATCAGTCAACCGATGGTATAACAAACAAAAGGCAAGACTCCAGTCGATATATAGCAAGCAAAATATTAAATACGGTAAAAAACTTGCTCGGATTTGTCTTAGAAGACAGCATATAATTGACAACTTTTTGAATCAAGCTGTCAATTATATAATCAAGCATTGTCTGAACAATCAAATAGGTACAGTAGTTATTGGGGAAATGAAAGATATAAAGCAGAAAATAAATCTTGGGGCTGTAAACAATCAAAACTTTGTGAACATACCATATGAAAGGTTCAAGAGAAAGTTAGAAGCAAAGTGTAAATATTATGGTTTAGAGTATGTAGAAGTGGACGAGAGTTACACTTCGCAGAGATGTAACAGGTGTGGGACAGTCAAGAAAAGTAACAGGAAGCAGAGAGGGCTATACGTGTGCAAAGATTGTGGGTATGTAGTAAATGCAGATATAAATGGAGCGCTAAATATACTTGCGAAGGTAGCTGGCGAGTCTGCAAAGAAGCAGATAGTCAGTAGTGGGTGTGTGAACCACCCTGTGAGAATAAGGGTAGCTTAGCTGCTACCAAACTTCTCACGAAGCCTCCACCTCTTTAGGTGGATGGTAGTTCACTTTGGTCACCTCTTCATTGCATAAAATTCCCCAAAAGAAAGGTTAAAAACTTAGAAGAGCAAGGCTGATGAGATTAGGTATGTTTAGTTTCAATCCCCAAAGGGGAGGCTACAAACAATATTTTAATACCAAAGAAATGTTCTATAAGAGACACGTTTCAATCCCCAAAGGGGAGGCTACAAACTTAGAAGAATGAAAAGAGGGAGTTATATGTACACAGTTGTTTCAATCCCCAAAGGGGAGGCTACAAACCTGTTAATGGTGAATTTGTAAGTACTAAAGAGTTAATGTTTCAATCCCCAAAGGGGAGGCTACAAACGGTGGAGTTCTTAAAAGAACACTTAAGACTTCATCAGTTTCAATCCCCAAAGGGGAGGCTACAAACTTCTTTTCGAACTCTGCACATTTGGCTCATAACCAGTTTCAATCCCCAAAGGGGAGGCTACAAACAAATTTTTGAAAGGGGTTGATTTTTAATTTTAAAAAGTTTCAATCCCCAAAGGGGAGGCTACAAACAAAGAAGATATAGGGAAATTAGAGCAAGCTATAAAAGAGTTTCAATCCCCAAAGGGGAGGCTACAAACGAACAGATTATGCAATTATATCAGCAGATTTTAAGTGTTTCAATCCCCAAAGGGGAGGCTACAAACAAGGGAGAAGTTTATTTAACTACTTCACAAAGTTAGTTTCAATCCCCAAAGGGGAGGCTACAAACGATAGTATGAAAAATAAATTTTTAGGGTATGTAAGTCAGTTTCAATCCCCAAAGGGGAGGCTACAAACTAAAAGGTTACAAAACCCTTTTCGTAACTCCAAAGGAGGTTTCAATCCCCAAAGGGGAGGCTACAAACCGCCATTAATATTTTGCGTGAGGATGGTAGCACCGGTTTCAATCCCCAAAGGGGAGGCTACAAACACGTTGGAAAGCTTGATTTTATTATATCAACTTTATGCAATGGTGTCAATGTTTTTATATCAGTACATCATATCAAAACAGCACACAGTTCAGTAAATTCAAGCGATAAAACACTCTTGAATCCTTCCGTCTATCCAGCAGCTGCCAAAATCAACTCAAAATCTTACCACATCTAAATGAAACCGTGTCCAAATTGAACCCCGAAATTTTTGCACTTGAGATCGACGGAAATGACTTTTGGTCAAAATGACGATTTTATTCATAAATTTTGCAAATATATACACCAAGATGCAGTTTTAAAAAAGAAATTTGGCTTATATTGCATTCGTTATTAAAATTGAATTGAATTGAATTATAAATGTCAACGTTTGTTTTTATCCTGCTTAGAATTTCAAAGACTTAGGGGTAAAATCTTTTTTGAATCATTTTCTTGAATAGGGTATATAAAGATATGTGCAGATTATTTTTTGAAGAGATATATAAATGGTGGAACAGCAAAACCTTAAAAAATGTGAGCTAAGACAATACTTTGATAAGGGAGATTAAATTTGAATAAAATTTAAAAGACATCTTTCAACCTAAGTAGGCTTTGTCAAAACAAGAAATAAAGCCCAAAAATGTATCTTCCAAATTCTAAGTCTAAAATAAAAGGGCTGCTGCTTGATATTTTTGAACAGCCCCCACAAATCTTAAAATTTCAATCAGTTTCTGTGTTTTGCACGAAGTTCTTTTATCTTTTCAAGCGAAAGTCCTGTAATCTCTGCTATCTCCTCATCTTTGTATCCTTTTAAAATCATCCTCTCAGCTGTCTCTATTTTACTTTGCTCAAAACCTTGCTGAAGTCCTTGCTGAAGTCCTTCAAAAATCAACTCTTCTCTTATCTTTCTCAAATTCTGAAATAGTGGCATAGCTTTTTCACCCCCTATTACAGTCTCATCAATTGCTCTTTTGGCAGCCTCAACTTCTATATCCTCAAGCTCCCTCAAAGCAACTGGCAAGCACACCTTCAACACCTCTATCTCCTTCTCTTCTGCCCCCCATAAATATTCTCTAAGCTCCAAAAATAATCTCTCTAACTCCTCATATCTCTTAATTCTGTTGAGCTTCAGTATTAAGCTAAGTATGTCTTTCACTTGCAAAATGCTTTCTGCTTGGTTCAAGTCAATCAATATGTACTCAAAATCAATTACGCAATTTCCAAACTCCTCAAATCCTAAAATCTTCTCCCTCAGCCTTGTTGTAGCTGTCCACCTGTCTTCTCCATCGTAAAACACTATCGGCACAACTGCTGGCAATCTAAACCCCTTTTTCTTTATTTCTCCTTTGTCAAAGTCCTTGATATAGTCTCTGTATAAATCTGTGATGTAAAATAAAAGCCTTATTGACATTGAATGGTCAACTGTTGATTGGTGTTCAAACAAAATGTAAAAGATAATCTCTTTCTCTTTTAAATTGACTTTATAGAGGATGTCACTTTCCTGTTCAGAAAAGTCTGGCAAGATGTAACTTTTATCAATTCTTTCAAGCTGGTCTTCTGTGAGATTTTTAAATACTCCAATCTCATCAAGTCTTTTTAAAAGCCTAAGAAAAATGCTTTTGTTAGAGAATATGTATTTGTACTCCAGGTCATTTATGTTGTGAGGAAGCTGATTATTCATTATTTTCACCCAAAGATTTTTCTAAGAACATTATAACAAATGAAAAGGATAATATCAAACATATTTTCTTATCCAAGATAAGAAGTAAAGTTCTGCGTTTCAATTCCCAAAGGGGAGGCTACAAACCTTTGCAAAACCATTACAATGTCGAAAGCAGTAAAGACTATTTCAGTCCCCAACGGATAGGCTACAAACCTGAGGATGTATTGAGAAATATCACATGGAATATAAAAGAGAATATGTAAAAATAAATAGTTTAATTCTATTGTAAGCTTCAAAGTCAAAAAATCAATACAGAAAGAAAACTTCCAGTTGCAGTTGCCCCCGGCGGTTTTGCTCTCTTTTATAGGTAGATAGCAATTGCCAAGGGAAGATATGACAATAAGAATCACCAAAAAACCTGCCAAACATCAAGATAATATTAACTAAGGAAATAAAACCAAAAAATCCTGTAAATACAATGTTAAAGTTAATATTAAAATTTCACAAATGAAAATTCAATAAGTTTGTAAATAGAATCTTACACTTCAAACCACCTCACACCCTTTAGTCTATCCAGCAGCTGCAAGAAAATCAAATCAACCAATACACCTCAAGCTTGAAAATGCATACAAATTTTTGTTAAAATTTTGCCATCAAAGATCGAGAGAAATAAATTTGCTTAAAATAAGAATACATCATTTTTGTGCTTATAAGATATAACAATGCTTATACATTTTCAATACAAGTATTCCCTGAAGCATTTGAAGATGGATAAAGGGTGTAGGGTTACCTCCAGCATAGGCTGAATAATGTAAATTCAAAGTTATGGGAGAAAGCAAAAAGTTAAAAACTGAGGTAGCTTTCTCCCTTTGTTTTAAAACCTGTCATCGGGTCATAAAAGTCAGTAAGCTGGCTGTATGGCACATAGAGTATAATGTTTTCAAAATTGATAGGGATATTATCTGTCTTTGGCACAGAGATAACATAGTCATAAAAACTTTTGCGAATCTCCAAAAACCTCTTTTTCCTTTCAAAAATGTCTTTAATCTCACAAATTTTTGCAAATCTCTGCCAGATAATTTTTGCTTCCTCATCTGCTTCAACAAACACATCTACTTTGTAAGGTTCATCCTGGATGAGTTTAAAGCTTCCGATTGCAGCTGTTTCACAGTCGGATGAGGTGTAAAGAAGTCTGTAAATTGCCTCAAGAAATTTTTGGGATGTTTCCCTGTCATCACTGGTTGTTTCAATAACACCACGCCTTACAAGTTCTTTATAATACTCAAGGATTAGTTCTGCAAATTTACTTTCGTCCACCTTTTGAAATTGACTCAAAATCTTTCTGGTTACATCAATCAATAGACTATCATAAACCTCTGTTGTAAAAAGTCTTCCTCTTTCTTCAGACACAAGTTCAACAACTGTTACTTTGCTCTTTGCATTTTTGCCTTCTCTATTTGCTCTTCCTGCTGCCTGGATGATTGAATCAAGCGGAGCAATGTCTCTTATAACATGGTCAAAGTCAACGTCAACCCCTGCCTCAATAAGCTGGGTTGATATAACAATTTTGTATTTCTTATTCTTTATTTGCTCAATTCTTCTCAATCTTTCTTTTGGAATTATATGAGTTGTCAGAATTGTAATTTTGTGCTGCATGTCAGGAAGTCTTTGATTTATAAGCTTGTACAGGTTTTTTGCACTGCTCACAGTGTTCGTAACAAAAAGGTAAGTTTGTTCTTTTTCAAACTCAAAGTTTGCCACAAATTCTTCAAGCCCTATTTTTGAAAAATTAGTGTCAAAATACAGCTCTGTTCGACAAAGTTTGTCAAAGTAGTTCTCCGGTTTTACAATACTGATGGTCTTGCTTTTGTCAACAATAAACGGCATTGTAGCAGTTGAAAGGATTATATAGCAGTTTAAGCTGGTGCAGAGCGCCTCAAAAAGGTTCTTGCACAAAAACCAGTACTCTGAGTTTATAGCCTGCACCTCGTCAAGAATGATGATTGAATTTGCAATTCTGTGGAATTTTCTCATGTTGGAGTTTTTATTTGTCAGAATACTCTCCAAAAACTGAACAAATGTTGTCACAATTATATTTGAGTTCCAACCTTCTATTAAAAGTTTTGCAACGTCTGTGTCAAAGATTTCCTCTTGGTTGTCCTGACAACTATCTTTGGTTTTGTAGACAATATCGCTTAAGTGATGGTGCTTTAAAATGATATCTGAAGTTATGTCAAAACCGCAAAAGCTCAAAATCTGTGAGATAGCGTTATAATTTTGCTCAATGATAGATAAAAAAGGAAGTGAGTAAATTATTCTAAACTTGCTACCAAATTTATTTTGAGCAAGTTCTCTGAGTTTTAGCGCAAAAGCAAAAGAGATAATAGTTTTTCCAAGCCCTGTTGGAAGACAGAGTGTATAGATACGTCTATTTTCGTCAATCTCACAATTTATTGCTTCTTCAAAAGCCCTGTCTCTTAAGGTTTTTATTGAATTTTCGAAGTTTTCAGGCTTGAAAATTCTTCTCCTGAAACTGTCAACATCGGTGTAAGAAAGATTTAGCTCCGGAATATCAACCAGAGTGCCAAATATTGCCTCTGTTTTGTCTGCATCCAGAAGGATAGAATACAACAGATTTAGCATGAAAAAGAATTTCATCTCTGTGTCAAAAAGCTTTCTGAAGCCTCTTTTAAAGACCTTTATTGAATCTTTTGCATGCTCTACAAATTCTTTTAAGGTGTCTGTTGTCAAAAAACCAATTTCAGGGCAAACACAGGAAATATTAGAAATCAGAGTGTCAAACTTCTCTTTTTCTATATTCTCAATCTGCTCATAGCAGAGTTCTATATCGTCTTCTGAGAGCAAGAGCATATCTGATGCTGCTTCTAAATCGCCATGGTGTTTTAAAGTAGCAAAAAATGCTAAAATCGCAGTAAAGCCTTCAAAAACTTTGTCCTCTTGGATTTTCTTTTCTTCAATGAGCCTGTTTAATGTTCCCCACACACAGATAGCAGAGATAAGAGAGTGCCGCGTGAGCCTCCTTTTTATTTTCTTTTTGTCAAAAAGATACTTTTGAAAAAAAGAAGTTGCCTTGCCTATGTCATGTAGCAAGGCTGTAATTTTTGCAATCTGGGAAAGAAACTTTGTTGAACAAAGTGCTAATTTTTTTTCTGAAGCAAAAAAATTAGCTAAAATGCTGGTGTTTGCAAGATGAACCTCTAATGGCTTTGCACCTTCTATACCGCCGTCTTTGCCGGGATGAGAAAAAAGTCCAGACAGATTTTGGTTATCAAAACAAGAGAATGTTCTCTCCATTTTGGACCTCCACATAACTTGATGGTCTTGCTAAAAGTTCTTTTCCTGTAGGTTCGAAAATGACGTCTTCGTATTTTACAACTTCTCTTGTTGTGAGCATGTAAAGTGGCATTCTCTCTTTAAAGTAGCTTTTTCCAGCTTCAAACCTCAAGGGTGTATCTGCTTTGCTGTCTAAATAGCTTAAAGGAATTGGTGTACAAAGGCTTACATAATCGTCTGGCATGTCCTTTTCAAAAGCCTCAAATACTCCAACAAATTCAAAGTCAGCAAGAAATTCAGAAAGACCCATTGAAAGGGTAAAGTAACTTCTGTGTTGTTCCAAAAACTCTACAAGCTTAAAAAAAATGCTCTCTGAAGTATGTGTGGCGTATATCCTAAAACAAGGATCTTTTAAAAGCTCAAACCTCATCTGTGTTCTTGGCTGGCGGTTTTTGGTTTTTATAGGTTGCCATCTTCCTTCTTTTGTGTCTATGTGATTTATTCCTATTCTGATTTTTTTCACAGGATTTAAGATTCTAATCCCCGCACGAAACTTACCATACTCTAAAACGTCAAGATACTCTTTTTTGTCAAGTCCCAAGATGGCTCCCACCATTCCCTGAATAGTTGGGAATGGTGGGAAGGGGTATGTTATTGGCGAGGATGTTGAGTAAAACTTACCAAAAAAACCAAAGTCGGCTTTGATATCAAAAACAGCTACTTTCATATCACATCACCTTGAAATTTAATCACTCAAACTTAAGAAGTTTGATCCTGTCACCCAAGAAAGAAAGAGCATCTTTTAGCTGAACAAATTTGCCTTCGCATACAAAGCTGATAGAATAGTCAACAGCTATCTCAACCTTTTGAATCTTATCCTGATAATTTGAAATCTTTTCAACAAGTCTTGTTATATCAAGATGGAAGTCCTCTGGTGAGCGTATAGCAGTATCTGGCTTTTGGGAGATAAGCTTCACAAGTTTGTCAAGTTCACCAATGTAAAAACCGCTCTGGTTATATTCAACCCTCATAAGAAGCCTTGGCATCTGACCAAACTTTGAACGTGAGATGAGATTTTTAGTTCCGCACCAAAGAGCCTCTAAAAGAAGCTGAACATCTTCTTCTGTTACAGGCAACTCTTGACGTAAAGCTGCATTTTCATTTACAACACCGTAAAAAGCAATCAGAGCATACGGTAGAATATAGCATTCTGTAAATGTCCCTTGGTCTTTACCTTCACCCGATGGCATAACTGTTGTGCCCTTTACAAGCATGTACTCGACTTTATGCAAAGACCTTCCAAATTTAAACTGAACAGGTCCTGTAAATGTAATTGCACCGGTTTCCTCTGATGAGTCTTCCTCTGACTTACTTTTTCTCTTTTCGTCCTTGCTCTTTAAAGTGGTAGTACCACCAAAAAGTCTTATGTCGATATATTCTTTTAGCTTGTCTTTGCTGAGATTATACTTTGAAAATTTGTCAGACTTTGTCATGAGCTTTCCATCTTCGGAGATTTCTCTTAAGATGAACACAGGCAAGTTCTTGTACTCTGCCCAGTAATCTCTGCATGTTCTTTTTAAGCGCACGTCTGTTACTATGCATATATCTGTCTCAGGATCAATTCTTGGCTTATTTTCATCAAGTGGGTCACCGTTTGGGTTTGCGTCTGTCACATCGTATAACAACAAAATCTCTGACCTGTTTTTGATAATGTTATTGTTTAAGTTTTCCATATTGATAATTCCCCCTTCTGATTATTTGAATTTTTTAAAACACAAGGTTTTATTCTTCATCTTCAGTCTCTTCTGTGTCGTTTGTCAATTTCTTTGCAAGGTCCCTGATTTTTTGACCAAGATTCATACCACAGGCAAAGTAAAAGCTCACTTCGTCGGAAGACAATTTCCAGTCAGCTGGTGCTTTTAGCAAAAGCTCAGAAGCTGTAGCAGCAACAAGTTTCTTTGCCTTGCCAAACGCTGAGTATTCCATAAGTTTGTTTTCAATCTTCGGCAGAAGTGAGATTATATCAGCTTGTTTTAACCTAAGTCCTTTCAAATTTTTAGCAAATGGTGGCATTCTTCCAGGAGCTTTTTTAAGACCAGCTGCCTGAATTCTCAAAAGCATGTCACAAAGCGCACCAACAAGGATAATTCCTTTTACAGCAGGGTTTGCAGATGCAACAGGAAATTCATTTAAAATCTCGTCAAACGGGGTTTCAAAAGACATATTCATCTCATCTCCTTTTAGCTTTAGAATGTTTAGTTTACCCAGAAATTCTAAAACTTCCATTGCATAGCTGCAAGAAACATAAAAACTTGATAAGTCGCTATTTACAATGTCATCTTGAAGCCTTCGGCAAAAATGAGAGAGTAAAAAGTCAAAGGCAATAGGTTTTTTCTTAAAAATGCTTTCTGTTATCTCTAAAAAATAGCTGTCAAGATCTGACTTTTTCCTAAGCCTGTTGCTCTTTGAGAAAAAGTATTTAACAGAACATTCCGCAAGAAGTCTCCATCGTGTATAAGATGGAGATGAATTGCGGTTGATAAATATTCAGTTTCGGTATATAATAAAACTGGTGATGATTATGAAATTTGACTCAAATAAACATTCAGTATTTCTTCTCTACTACCATTTGATTTTAGTGACAAAATACAGAAGAGATGTGATAGATGAGAAAATTTCAAAAAGACTAAAAGAAATTTTTGAGTACATTCAACCCAATTATAACATAACCCTGATTGAGTGGAATCATGATAAAGACTCTATTTATGTTTTGTTCAAGGCGACTCCTACAACACCACTTTCCAAGTTTATAAATGCTTATAAAAGTGCCTCTTCAAGACTCGTAAAAAAAGAATTTCCTGAAATTAAGCAAAAACTATGGAAGGAATATTTTTGGTCAAGAAGTTATTGTTTACTGACAAGTGGTGGTGCCCCAGTTGAAGTAATTAGAAAATACATTGAAAGTCAAGGTGAGAAAAGAAAATGTTGAAAGCATATAGGTATCGAATATATCCAACTGAAGCACAGGAAGAATTCTTTGAAAAGACATTTGGTTGTTGTAGATTTGTATGGAACAAGATGTTAGAAGAAAAGCTTGAAACCTTAAGACAGGGTAGAAAGATTCCAAGGATAACTCCGGCAAGATATAAAAAGGAATACCCTTTCCTGAGAGAAGCAGACAGTCTTGCACTTGCAAATGTTCAACTTGAGCAGGAAAAGGCGTTCAGAAACCATTTCAAAAACCCGAAACATTTTAGAATGCCAAAGTTCAAGAAAAAGAAAGATAAGCAGTCATACACAACAAACAACCAGCGACTCAAAAATGGCAATGAAACAATTAGAGTAGATTTTGAAAAAGGGTTTATTTACCTGCCAAAGATAAAAAGTGGAATAAAAACAGTATTTCACAGAAAGTTTGAAGGGGAAATAAAATCTGCAACAGTTGTAAAAACGAAAGCAGACAAATACTATGTAAGTATACTTGTAGATGTACAAGACCCAAGAAATGATGTAAAAGAGCCAAAGAATTTTATTGGCGGGATAGATTTAGGTTTGAAAAGTTTTGCAACAATTGCAAATGACACAGGAACTTTGAAGGTTGAATATCCGAAATATCTTATCAAAGCTGAAAAAAGACTCAAAAAACTGCAGAGGCGACTGTCAAGGAAGAAGGAAGGCTCTAAAAACTGGGAGAAAGCAAGAAAAAGGCTTGCAAAAGAGCATGAGTATGTAAAAAATGCAAGGGAAGATTTTTTGCATAAACTTTCCAAGACCATCATAGACGAGAACCAAGTCGTGGTGGTCGAAAGTTTGAACGTAAAAGGACTATCAAAAACAAGATTATCGAAACACATTCTTGATAGTTCATGGTCAAAGTTTTTAGAATATCTTAGATACAAGGCAGATTGGTATGGCAGGAGAGTTATAGAGGTAGATAAGACATTCCCATCTTCGAGAATGTGTAGTATATGTGGATATATCAACAAGGAGTTAAAACTGAAGGATAGGGTATGGGAATGTCCTGAATGTAAAACGATTCATGATAGGGACGAAAATGCAGCGAGAAACTTGAGAAACTATGGGATTGTTTATATAAGCGGTTAGTAGGGTGGGGACCACCCGAATTTACGCCTGTGGAAGACCTGGACCTCTACTACTGGGGATTCCTTCCCCGGTAGCAAGTCTGGTCGATGAAGCAGGAAGCCTCCACCTCTTCAGGTGGATGGTAGTTCACTCTGGTGAAATGTAAATTGAATATCAGGGTTGTCAAAGAGTTTGCGAAATTTCTTTTCTGTATGTCTTTTTGCATCAAATATGTTCTTTAGGTGTGATGGGAAAACATCTTCAATTAGAAGAACAATTCTCTCAGCACCCATTTGTGTTGTTAAAAACAAAAATGTAATTGATACAAAGTCATTAAATTCGCTGACAATTTCAAGTATTTCATTCTCATCGTTTGTGATACGCTCTAATTTTTTCTCACCAAGTCGGATGTCTTTTTGGGTTTTTTCAAGGATATCAAGAACTTCTGTATATTCAGAGTCAGTTCCGAGTGTGAGCTTTGGTATGAGAAGGTACTTAAAGCCATAAAATTCAAATCTAAGGTTTTCCTCCAAGTACTTTCTGCCTTCACTAAGATGTGTGTGACAGCTTGAACATACCGGGAAGTTTTTCCATGCATTCTTAGATGAAAATCCACCTTTTATAAACCCCGGCTTATCAATGGTATAGAATTTGAAAACGTCGACTCTGCCAAAGATCTTTTCTCTTTTTTGTTTACATAAAGAACATGTTTTATCCTGCGAACTTGATTGTTGGTTTTTCTCTTTTATAAGTTCAAGCAAAAACAGTTTGAAAATTTCATATTCGCCAATGTACTTTTTATCTATGAGAAGAGAGAGAAGTATACTATTTCCTTTTTTAAGCTCAGTATCATAAATTTTTTGGGAAATATCATCTATAATTCTTTTTCTATGTTCTTTTATGGCTTGTGTTATCTTTTCAATAAAATCTGCGTCAGATTGACTTAAAATTTTCAATTTCAAAAATTTCTTAGCAAGAGGCTGCGCTTTGTTCAAAAACCAGTTTTCAACCTTTAGCTGAAACGTCTTTTCAACTTGGGATTTTATGTTATTTTTTATTTCGACTTCTGACATATTTTTTGTAGCTTTTGGCTTTACAACAGTACATGTAGGTGAAAAGTTTGTTCCACCACCTTTTGCACCTTGGCTGAAAAGATAAAATTTTGCTTTTGATTCAACAGGAGCTTGAAGTTCAAGTCCGCAGTATTCAAACTTTCCTTGATTTTGATTTAAAAGGATAAAAAGGATTTTTTCGCTTTCAACTCGCGATAAAAAAGAAGAAAGATTATTTGATAGAACATCAGAGGGGCTATCCTCTTGTGAGACTGACTTTGATTTTCCCTCCAGTATAAATCTACCCAGTTCAGCAACAGCTTCAATCATTTTTTGGCACCTCTTCAATTTTTACTAAAATTTAGCTTATCACAACCAAGTTAGAATTTCAACCATGTACCTAAATTTTTTAAATAAATCTGTCTAAGTTGTTTTTCTCAACTCCAAGTATTTCTCTTTGGGAATAGAGGCGACTCTGAAAGTTGTAAATAATAACAGAATCTTCTTCAAGGTTTAGCTTTTGAGAAAGTTCAAACTTTAGCTTTTTCAGCTTTGCCTCTGAGATTTCGCCCTCAAACACAGAATTTTGCACCCAGTTGAGGTATTTTCGGCACACTTTTAATGCTTTTGCAACGCGTTTTTCATTGACATCGTACACAAGGATGGTGTACAAATCCGCTTCACCTCAATTACCATTGGGTTACATATGGTTGATATTCCTTTTCGCCCATAAGATGCTTTTCAATCTTATAAAGCTCAATTCTTATAAGCTGCCTGTATGAGACATAATTGCCAATGTTCTTAACAGAGATTGTTGTTGAAAGTCTTTGTTCAAGTTCATCAATAAAGAGCTTTTTAGCGTCGTCTTTGATAACTATTCCCTCTAAATCCTCTTCAAAGTGTTCTGGCTTTAACATGTTCTTTGAGATTATTGAAAAAATAAGCCTGTCGACAATTATTGGCTTGAAGATTTCAGCAACGTCCAAGTTGAGTGTAAATCTTCTGAAATTTGTAGTGTGAAGGTATCCTATCCGTGGGTCAAGGTGGGTCCTGTAGATTTCGGAAAGAACAACTGTGTACATCATTGAATTGCCAAAACTAATGAGTGTATTGACTGCATTTTTTGGTGGACGTTTTGACCTTTTTTCAAACTTGAAATCATCTTTTCCTATGATGAGGTCAAAGGCTGAGTAATAGGTTTGCCTACTGAAAAAATATAAAGTGATCTTTTCATGCCCAGCAAAACTCCTTATACGAACATTTTGAACATGCTTTGATTTTTTGCGGCTGGGGTGGTAATTGAGAGTACAAAAAAGAATCAATCTCTTGTGTAAGAGTTTCTATTTCTTCTATATCGTCAGTAGTGAGTTCAACATCAAAAGTCTTTTTCTCTTCAGGAATAAGAAGTTTGCCGCGCGCTTTAATATTGTTTTTAAAGAGCTTATACAGGTAGAATTTTAGTTGCAAAATTGCAGCATTCTTTGCACGTGACGATTTTTTGATTTCCCCAACCAATAACACTTCATCTTCTTTCCTTATAAGGTCTAAAACTACCCCGTCAAAGTATACTTCTTTTCTGTCGTTTTTGTAATACTCTTGCGATATTAACTTGCCTATCTCCAAAAATGGGTTGTCTGACGATGGTCCAATGTTTCGTGACAAAAGCCATGCTTGTCTTTTGCAAACAATGTACGCTTGTACAATCGAACCTTTAACCTCAAAAAGCTTTTCCGAATGCATCTAACCCTTCTTTCTTTCGTAAAAGGTTAATCTTTAACTTTGCATTTACAATTTTACCTGCTTTAAAACCTTTAAGAAAGGTCAAATTTTATGCGAAGTTTATGGGAAATGTTGCCACAAGAAGTAGAATTTTAAGAAAACTTGTTTATTCTTCATCTTTATTTTCTTCTATACACTTAATTTCTTTATATGTTTTTGTTCAGAATATTTTTTTGTTCAGAGATACCAATTTTGATATTTCAAAACATCAAGACAGGATAGATTGCTCTATACAGGATAATTGAAATGCATTGCATATGTAAAATCAGAAAAGATATTTTGATTTGTCTTTAGACATTGAGTGCTTTTTCTCATCCAATTTACATTGATATATGATTCATGGGCGAATTTACCTGTTTTAAACAATATAACTCTAATCACTATTTCCAAATTGCTACATTTATGAGTTTCAATCCTCAAAGAGGAGACTTTCCCCTCTCCTCAATCCCCAAAGGGGAGGCTACAAACAGAACAGGTTAAACCTTCCGAACAACAGCTAAAACTGTTTCAATCCCCAAAGGGGAGGCTACAAACACGTTGGAAAGCTTGATTTTATTATATCAACTTTATGCAATGGTGTCAATGTTTTTATATCAGTACATCATATCAAAATAACATACAGTTCAGTAAATTCAAGGGATAAAACACTCTCGAACCCTTCCGTCTATCCAGCAGCTGCCAGAAATCAACTCAAAATCTTACCACATCTAAATGAAACCGTATCCAAATTGAATCCCGAAATTTTTGCACTTGAGATCGACGGAAATGACTTTTGGTCAAAATGAATGAATATAAATCTTATTTTGAATAATATTCAAAAAGCATTGTCTTCTTAAGCTATTTTGATTTGACTTTCACGAGTACCTCAAAGAGTATATAGCTTAAGAATAATTGATCCAAGCTACAAAGAAGAATTAAATTTAGCATAAGATGGCGTGAACTTCAGAAAATCAAAAACGCAATAGAAATCTAACTGAAACCGTGTTATAATATTTATTGACTTCAAAGTTATTAACTTTAAAGTTAGTAACTCTGGAGTTAGTAACTTTAAAGTAGGTGATTTTATGTTTGTTGGAAGAAGGTATGAACTTGAAACATTAAACAGACTTTATAATGAAGACAAATTCCACTTTGTTGTTGTGTATGGAAGAAGACGTGTTGGAAAAACTACTCTGCTTACTGAGTTTTGCAAAAACAAACCCTCAATATTCTTTGTTGCTGAGGAATACAATAATAAAATTAACCTTGAATCTTTTTCAGATAAGGTACTCTCTTATTTTAGCCTTGGGGGATTGTTAAACAAATTTGAATCATGGGAGAAGGCATTCATATTTTTGGCACAGCAAGCAAAGGATAAAAGGTTAATTGTCGTAATTGACGAATTTCCTTATATAGTAAATTCGAACAAAAGTATACCATCGCTTCTGCAAAATTTGATTGACCATCATTTAAAGAACACCAAACTTTTTTTGATTATCTGTGGATCTTTGGTAAGTTTCATCGAAAAGGAAGTTTTAAGTTATAAAAGCCCTTTATATGGTCGTAGAACTGCTCAGTTAATAGTGGAACCATTTAATTTTTTTGAAAGTAGAGAATTTTTTCCCAATTATAGTTTTGAAGATCAGGTTACTGCTTATGGAGTTTTGGGAGGAATTCCTCAATATTTGAGTATCTTTGACAGCACAAAAGACATATACGAAAACATCAAGACAAAAATATTGGACAAGTCATCATATCTTTATGAAGAACCAAAACTGCTTTTAAGACAAGAAGTAAGGGAACCTGCTTTGTATAATTCGATAATAGAAGCAATAGCAACAGGCAGCAGCAAATTAAACGAAATAGCTGCAAAAGTGGGAGTTGATACTGATAAGTGTGCAAAATATATTTCTGTACTCATAGACCTGAAAATTCTTGAAAAGGTAACACCTTTGAAGCTTGAAGCAAAGAGCAGAAAGAGCATTTACAGAATCAAAGATAATTTCTTTAGATTCTGGTATCGATTTGTTTTTACCAACAAGACTCTAATTGAACAGGGGTTGATTGATGAAGTTGTTGAGAATAAAATCAGACCTTTCATGAGCGATTTTATTGGAGAGGTTTACGAGCAGGTATGTATGGATTACCTCAAGATTTTGAACAGGGAGAAGAAACTGCCTTTTATCTTTGAAAATATAGGTAAATGGTGGGGGAATAATCCTTATAAAAAGCGTGAAGAAGAAATTGATATAGTAGCATTCAATCAAGATAATATACTTTTTGGCGAGTGCAAATGGAGAAACCAAAAGGTTGACATGTCTGTTTTAAATAACCTGATAGAAAAGAGTATGATTTTTAATCACCATAAGAAATTCTATGTATTATTTTCAAAAAGTGGTTTTACGGATGAGGTAATAAGTTTTGCTAAACAAAATCCTCATGTGTTTTTAGTCAGTGAATTTGACATTTAAAAAATAGGTCAGATCATTTGTGTAATTAAAGAGTTATTTAAAGAATCAAAAGCGAAACTTCGCATATTTTTTGTATAGCAATATCAGCAAAAATTGACAAAATTATCTTTTCTGCATACAGAGAAGCTCTGAGCGTGCTTTTAGAAGCTGCAGAGGTTAATCTTTACGACTTTGCACACAAATTTGGTGACTGTTTAGATAGGGTTTTAAGAAATATTCAGAGAAAGAAGGCTTGCAAGTTCAAGGACGTGATTGAAGAGTTAAAAATGGAATTTTTCGAGCCATGGGAAGATTATGAACAAAAGGATCCTCAACTGTGGAAGGAAGATAGAACCAAAAGAGAATAACCTCGATTTTTGTAGTTTTTGCGAAAGCTTTGTAGATCTTGGCGATGAACTTATGAAGAGCTTGTTTATTATAGATTCATGGGGAAAGGAAAAAGGGTTTTTAGGATTTTCTGATATTTACAATGTGCTTAAAGCTTTTGGTAGATACAAAGTGTTTGCCTCACAAGAGCCTCTTGACATGTTTTGTCAGATGTTTTGTGTAAAGTAGATTTTATAAAACTTTGCTTTTCAGCTTGTGTAGGTTAGGTTCCAATTTTCTTCGCAGAAAAATTAACTTTTGTAAGCTTTTCATAGAGGGTAAATTATAAGTAGTAGGAAAGTGTTGCGAGGTGAGAAGCGATGTCGCTAAGTTCTCTTCTTGGCGCATCAATAATGCTCAATGGACTTGCAGAAGGGTTAAAAGTTTTTGCAATTGTTGTTGTTCTGGGGTTTGTTATAAAAGGGCTTTGTCAAGGTTTTAAAAAGGCGCTTGCAAAAAATTAATGTATTTGCAAAGAAATAATAGCTTCTGACAACACTCTAAAAGGGCTTGAGAGCCACAAAATGGCTTTTCCAAGCCCTTTTTTTTTGAGAAGGACCATACTATCATTTTTCCCCAAACCGTTGCTCAATTCTTATGAATAGACTACAAACATACATTATCAGCTTATTACAGTTAATTGGAATATTTATCATTTCACTTCACAAAGAGTAACACAAATCCTCACATAACCTAAATTTCCAAAGGACAGGCTACCCTACCTTCTCCTCTCAATCCCCACTGGAAAAGCTATAAATCCTCTCTCTCCTCAATCCCCAAAGGGGAAGCTTTCCCCTTTCCTCAATCCCCAAAGGGGAGGCTACAAACTAAAACTTTATGAGGTAAATACAAATGAGATTAAGTTTCAATCCCCAAAGGGGAGGCTACAAACAAGCCACAACTTTTATTCCAAGTCGCGGTACCCTGTAAGTTTCAATCCCCAAAGGGGAGGCTACAAACGTAGCAAGGGGAGTCATCGTACTTCCTGATGGGAAGTTTCAATCCCCAAAGGGGAGGCTACAAACTACTCTTACAGGGGAGGGGGTAAGGGCACCAGTCGTGTTTCAATCCCCAAAGGGGAGGCTACAAACGGGTTTTGGCAGAATATGAAGTGAAACATAAAAATAGTTTCAATCCCCAAAGGGGAGGCTACAAACACGTTCAAGAGCTTAGTTTTATTATATCAAGATTATACACCCCTGTCAATGTTTTTATATTAAAACATTTGTGAAAAACTCAAATCAACCCAGAAGAATCAAGGGATAAAAGCCCATAAAACCTTTCCGTCTATCCAGCAGATGCCAGAAGTTTTGTCTAATCTACGTACTGCAGGCTTGAAACCGAATACAATATGAGCCTTAAAATTTTGCTACTGGAGGTCGACAGATGTGACTTTTGGTCAAAAAGCATAAATATGATAAATAAAGCTCAAATTTTAGTATAAACTTGCAATTGTCTGTCAAATGGCTATAGAGAATACTAAAACTAAAACAGTACAGAATTTTAATTGCGCAATTTGCAAAAAAATATTTAGAAGAAAGCCTTGTCCTTTTAGAATGGGGATAAAAACAATGATTGAAAAGCAGATATAAATTTAATATTTTCATTTTTGAATATAGGTGGTATAATTAAATAAAGTGCCAAAAACTGCTGGTTTCGACATAATGTTATTATTTTTTCAAGCCCACGAACTCACCTTTAGAATGATCTAAACATAAACCCTTGAATGGTGTTTTTACAAAAACCCATAAAAGAAGGTGGTATTTAAAGATGGTCTTTTATAACACCAACTTATCTGAGGAGGAAAAGCGTTTTAATTTACGTCTTTTTTTGGGTGCGCTTTTGCACGATGTTGGAAAGTTTTATATGAGAACAAATAACAAAGATGCAAAAAAAACAATAGAAGAAGGATATAAGACATTTTACAAAGAAGAAGGTGCTTTTGCGCCACGCCACCAAGAATGGGGTGCATTCTTTGCAGAAAATACAATTCCAAAGAAATTACAGGTAACATCACTAATTTTAAACCATCACAAACCTTCGGAGTATGAAGAACTTTTGATTTCCATTGCTGACAGAATTTCTGCTGCAACTGACAGAGAAGACTACAGTGAATCAGAGGAAAATAGCCAGAAAGTAAAGCAAATGATTTCAATCTTTTCAAACATCATACTTGATAGGCAAGATGATGAAAAACCAGAACAAAATGTGAGTTATAAATTTTTGTCGAAGAAATACGATGTAAAATTTCCTCAAGCTTTACCAAAAAATGACTTCTCAGAGGATTATCAAAACTTATGGGAAGAATTTGTCTCTAAGATGAATCAATTGCGCAAGCATTTTGAGGATCATTCAATTGACGAGGAGAACTACATAACAGCAGTTTACAATCTTATGCAGCAGTATACATACAACATCCCATCAGCCTTTTATCATAGCAAACCAGATATTTCACTTTGGGCACACAGCAAATCGACAGCAGCAATTGCATTCTGCCTTGATAGAGAGTTAAAATACAGATTCAAAGATGATATAGTAAAGATGAAAAAAGAGCTTGAAGGAATTTTGACAAAACTGAAGAACAAAAGCTCAATTCAAAAAGGAGATGGGGAGCTGTTTTGTCTTGTAAAAGGCGATGTTTCAGGCATTCAAGATTTTGTATTTGATACCAGAATGGACGGTGCACTAAAAGCTCTCAAAGGAAAGTCATTTTACATAGCATTTCTGCTGGACACAATAGCAAGGTTTATACTAAAAGAAGAAAATATGCCCATTTGTAATCTTATATACAACGGTGGAGGACATTTTTACCTTTTGATGCCCAAGTCATTTGAAGAGAGGCTACATCAATACCAGAGCATGATTGACAATGTTATGTTCAAAGCCCACAAAGGGGCACTTAATGTGCTTCTTGAAAGTTGCAGCATTGACCTTGCATCATTTATGGGCAATATTGGTGAAAAGTTTGATGAGGTTGCAAGAAAAATTCAAATCAGAAAGAGTAAAAAGTTCAGTGATATCATCAAAAATGAGCAGATGAGATTTTTTGAGCCATTTGATGATTTTGAAAACAAATGTCCGCATTGTGGCAATATAGCAAACACAAATGATTTAGGTGAAGTTGTATGTTCTTTCTGTGATAGCTTTGTTGACCTTGGGGAAAGACTCATAAAGAGTTTGTTTATAATTGACAGCTGGCATAAACCAGTAGTTTCGGAAAAGCTGGATAATATATATAAAATTTTGACTGCCTTTGGGAGAAAGATAGAATTTTCATCCAACTATGAAAGCATTTCAAACACCATAATAATAGATATGGTAAAGGTTCAAGAAGAGTTAAAGAATGGGAATTCGTTGCTCAAAAGAGAGGCATTTGATCCAGAATATTATGAAGCACTTAACATATCAACATATGCACCAATTGACAAAAGTGGCAATATAAAACTTTTAGATGATATTGTAAAAGAATCAAAAGGGCTTTCAACATGGGGAATAGTGCGAGGTGATGTTGATAATCTAGGAAGAATTTTTAAGGATGGTTTAAAAGAGAAAAATTCACTTTCAAGAGTAATGACATTGTCTCAGGAGTTTTCGTTGTTTTTTGGCTATTTCTTTAATAAACTCACGAAAGAACAGAGCACCAATTCAATTGTGATTTACGCAGGCGGGGATGATTTTTGCGTACTTGGACCGTGGACAGACATGCCTTATTTGGCTGGCGCAGTTTATAAAAAATTTAGGGAATATGTTTGCCAGAATAAAGACATAACACTCTCTATGGGTTTTGAGATAGCACCTGATAAAAAGTATCCAATTTACAGAGTTGCAACGGTTTGCGGCGATCATCTTGATGAGGCAAAGAAGTTTGAACGTGATAATGGGAAGAAGAAGGATTGCTTTGCTTTTTCAGGACATTTTGTTGGCTGGGAAGAGTTTGATGATCTTAAGAATATAAAAGAAAAGATAGTGAGCCTTGTAAGTGAAAAAAATGTATCAAAAGCTCTAATAAATGCAATATACACAGTTGACAAGCTTGGAAAAATGGCAAAAGAAAATGGCGAAATATTTAAATCATGGAGATTTGTATATTATATAGCAAAGCTAAAAGATAGATACAGAAAATTAAAAGATGAACTTGATGAAATTTTAAAAGCTATAATCGAGGAACAAACAAATTCACTCTACAAGCATGCTTATTTAGCAGCCCGATGGGCTGAGCTTGAGATGAGACATTAATGATTTAGATTGGAAGGAGGGAATTTTTGATATGCCAGGCGTTGATATCAGAGCTTTAAAAAATGATATATTGAGCAAAATTGAGACTGCTATTGATCCTGGTAAGGACAAGGATGGCAAAGCATTTTCTGAGGTTGCAGAGAAAACAGGTCAGCTTTTGAAAGAGTCCAATGTAACGGTTACACAGCTGAGAAAAGTCTTCACAGAGGTCAAAAGACTTTCTCCAGAGAATGAAAACTATAAGTACAAGCTAAAGCTTTTGAAAGCAAAAATGGCGTATACATCAGGAAGATTTCCGAAACTAAAAGATTTCCAAGAGATAGTCAATAAAGCATTGCCAGTTGCAGAGCAAAATGAAAAAACATTACAGAGATTTAAAGACTTTTTTGAGGCAGTTGTTGCATACCACAAATTCTTTGGTGGAAGAGAATAAAAAACAATCAAAAGCTGTTGGGAGGTTGAATGCAACATGGATGTTATTTTAAAGGGCAAGTATGTTGTTACATGTAAAATAAAGGCAGTAACAGGTCTTCACATAGGAGAAGGGAATAACAGCTTAGAGATAGGTGGTATTGATAATTCTGTTATAAAAGATGCTGAAGGCAAGCCATACATACCAGGTTCTTCGCTGAAAGGTAAAATGCGTGCGTTGATGGAATTTGCAGAGAAAAAAGTCAAAGAGGATTTGCTGGTGGTAACCAAAAAAGAAAAAGACGGATCATCTGGGATTTGCATTCATATGTGTGGCGACAAAGACTGTGTTGTATGTGGACTTTTTGGCAGAAACCACGGCGAGCATGAGCTTAAAAACGGCAAAAAAGTAGATTTTACAGATGCTGTTATTCCAACAAGATTAATTGTTCGTGATGCAAAGCTAATAAAAACTTCTATCACAGACGAGATGAAAGAGAATCTGGAACTTGAGTGGACAGAAGTCAAATTTGAAAACAACATAGATAGAATAACATCAAAAGCAAATCCAAGACAGAGCGAAAGAGTACCTGCAGGTGCAGAGTTTGAGGCTGAGTTTGTTGTGAACAGGTTTGAGGTTGATGGCAAGGATGATGGTGACCTTTACATTAAAAAGTTAATACAGGCAATGAGGCTGCTTGAAGATGATTATCTTGGCGGGCAGGGTACAAGAGGAAATGGCAAGGTTCAGTTTGTTGGTATAAAGATTGAGTATAAAGACAAGGAATGCTACCTGACTGAAGGCCAGCCAAAAGTGATTGCTGAAGCAAGAGACCTCAAAAATCTTCAATTTTGAAGGATGGATAGGCTATGGAGACAAAAAAGCTTTTTAAAGTCAAAATCAAGTTCAAAACACCTGTTCATTTTGGAGCAAAAGAAAAGACTTACAATACAACCCAGACCATGGCACACTCTGACACAATCATGAGTGGGATTGTAAATGCGTATTCGCTACTTTTTGGAAAGCAAAAGACAGATGAGCTAATTAAAGGTTTTTTGGATGGCAAACCTGCTTTTAAAGTATCATCAACAATGCCATATATAGAGGATAAGTTTTTTGTGTTCAAACCTATGGGGTTAGATTTGCATGAATATGTAAAATCTGATGATATTAAGAAGATAAAAAAAGTCAGATTTGTTGATGAAGAGGATTTAACAAACCTTTTTAAAGGGAATTTTGAGCCAGCAGGTGAGTTTTTAGTAAAATCAGATGAAAAGGAAAAACTTTCTTCTACTTTCTTGACAACCAAAGAAAGGGCAAGAGTAACGATAGATAGAGCTACATCTTCTTCAAACATCTACTATTTTTCACATTGCCAGTTTAAAGAAAATGCAGGTCTTTGGTTTTACCTTGAGATATTAGATTCTGCTTTAGAAAATGAGATAAAGGCTGCAATCAGGCTTTTGGGAGATGAAGGCATAGGCGGGGATAGAACAGCCGGCTTAGGGTTATTTAAGCCAGAATTCTTAGATGCATCTTCCAAAGACACGAAAGAGAGTGAATATTACATGACACTTTCACTGACAAATCCAAAAGACAGCAGCGAAATAGAAAAATTTAAGTTCTATGATATCACCACAAGGTCAGGGTATATCTACTCAAAAGGCGATTTTGGTACGAAAAAGAAGGCTGTTAGGATGTTTTCTGAGGGAAGCATTGTAAAAGGTGAAATTTTCGGCAGGGTGGTAGATGTCACACCAAACGGTTATGATTCACATCCTATCCTCAGATATGGTTTGGCGTTTTTGATTCCCCTGCCAAAGGGGGTGAGCTTTATTGGGGAGCAGAATATATGAAGTTGAGGTTTTAACCCCGGTTGTGATAGGTGGGCAGGATAAACTCCAAAGCTTTGAGTTTATAAAAGAAGGCGATTTTTTAAGGGTCATCAATTTTGACAAGCTGTTCGAGATGAGTTTTACCAAAGAAGGTTTGATTGATACAATCACAAAGGCACTTGAGACAAATCCAAAAGGCTTTAAATTGAGTGATGTTATAGAAAAGTATGCAATTGATATTGAAAGGTGCACGAGGTACAGGATAAAATTAGATGGTGTAAAGAATTTACAAAATGAGGTTGTAGCGTTTATAAAAAGTGCAGGGAGAGCATATATTCCTGGTTCGTCTTTAAAAGGTGCGGTGAGGTCGTTTATTACAAAGGCGTTAAAAGATCCTTTGCTCAAAAAATATGAAGAGGCTCTTGACTTTGCATATGAAAAAAATTTAAAAGAAAAAAATCCAAGAAATAAAATTGACCCCAAAGAGGTTGATGATAAGCCAGAGGAGAGCATTTTTTCACAGCCTTATTTTTCACCTTTTAAGTTCCTTCAGATAAGCGATACTGATTTTGTGTCATATGAAAAAATGTTTGGCTATGAGATAAAGGTAATGAATATCTGCGATGGCAAAGTCAAATGGTACCACAGACAGGGCAATTTTGATGACCCACAAAGTGGTCTTTCAATTGTTGCAGAAGGGATTAGTCCAAAAACTTCTTTAAAAGGCACAATGAAGATTGAAGATAAATTTGTTTTTGGCAGTGCAGTAACATCTGGTTTGAAAGACAAATTTGATGGAGTTAGCGGCTACAAAGACAGTGTAGAATTCTTGACAAAGGTAATAAATAGTGCAACAGAAAGGTATATATCGAAAGAGATAGAGTTTTATAGAAATTATAAACTAATACAAATTGTTAAAGAATATGAAAAGTTAATGGACATTTTGAAAAAACTTGCTCCAAATCAGTTTTTGATTCAATTAGGATTTTCGACAGGGTATTGTTCAAAGACAGTTGGAATGTATTTTAAAAAAGAGAGCTTTTCAAAACTAAAAGTTGTTGATAGTAGCTCAAAAATTTATCCTGAACTTTTTCCAAAAACAAGAAGAATTATCTTCAAAAATGGCGAGATTGCAACAATCCCCGGCTGGATAAAGGTGACAATAGGTTAAGAAATACTTAAAAATATTTAAAGGTTGTGTAGAGTATGGCGCATTATTTTGTTTTCAATTTTTTTGCAAAAGAGGATGGAGTTTTTCTTCCATCCTCTTATTATAATGAACTTTTTCATGTAATAAGAAAGCTACTTTCTACAGAACTGTTCACAATAACGACTGTGAGAACCAGAAACAAAAGAGAAGTAGAAGATGGTGTTTGGGTATTTGAGAATTTCAGAATATACCTTGCAACGCCTTTTGTTGAGCTTGTTACTCAAAATATATTTAAAATTTATGAAGTCTTGAACAGCTTATTTAAAGGAATCTGTTTAAAGAGTATTTCATCCAGGAAAGTGGAGGTAAAATCAAAAGGAACTTTGCTCAGCGGTGTATATGCTCAAAAAGAAGGAAGGTGCATAGAATATGAAAAGGAACCAGAGATTTTTTCCGAAACTCTTCGACAACAGCTTCTTGACATCTACTACAAGAGATTTGGCAAATATCCTGAAGACCAGAGGTTCTTCTTTTTAATAACCAAAGATTTAAAAAAGCAGCATGTTATTGACGGTAGAATAGAATATTTTGGCAAAATTGAAATTTTTGCATCAAAAGAACTTTTGGAAATGTTTTGTCAGATGTTTCATATAAGATAGATATAATATAATCAGAATATCCATAAACAATTTCCAAGCAGATCTTTCGGGCTCAATCTCAAGTTTTCTACAAAATTTTTTATTGATTATTTTAGACAGTCTCAGATTTTTTGCAAAAGATTACATATTTATATATATAGAAATATATGAAAAAACGTTTTTGAAGTAAAAAGGGGGTTTTTGGGTTGAGTAAAAATAAAACCGTAAATATTCTAATTTCAGTTATAGGCAAAGGTCGGTTAAAAAAAGACCAAACAGTGGGGTATGAACAAACTGAGTATGTTTTCAATCCTGACAAGAGTAAAAAGTACATAGCCACAAGAACAGCTTTTTTTGGAATTGCACTTTACGAATATCTTAATGAAGTAGAGAATATGCAAATTGACAAGTTTATCTTGATTGGTACTGACCAGTCAGCATGGTCAGAGCTTTACCAGATATTACCTCATGATGTACAAAACTCAGAAGATATAACTGCGATGTGCTTAAAAGTATATGAAGAAGAAAAGAAAGGTATTCAAGACAATACACTTTCAGCATGGCAGAATACTTTAACAAAGTACGTACCACAGCTGAAGTTTTACAAAATAAAGCCGCTTGAGCTTGGCAGAGGTATTGATATACTTTTAGAAGAGCTTGATAAAGATGGTGAGTACAACGTAATCTTTGATATGACGCATGCATTTAGGAACATTCCTGTAGTTTTTTCATATGGTATAATGCTTTTGAAGTATTTGAGAAAGATAAACAGCATAAGAATATTCTATGGTGCACATGATATGCGAGACTATTTTTCAGGGATTGAGGATGGGCAATCTCCAGTTATTGAGATACCTTTCATTGACAAGCTTGTCAGATTAATAGAATCTATGGCGACATTCCAAAACTCAGGTTATTTTGTACCGCTGCTTGAGCAAATAGGTCTTGGCGACAGAGAAAAGACTTATTTCAAGCTTGAGATGAACCGCCAGCCGCGAAGAGAAATTGAAGAGATAATAAAAGGACTTGAAGACAAACAAAAAATGGTTGATCATTCTTTTGAAAAAGAAATAGTTGAGATAATGTACAAAGAGTTTTCTGAGATGAACAGACAGGAAAAACTTTTTCAGAGGATGTACAAAAGGTCGCAGTTTTTCTATGAAAGAAGGCAATATCTTAAAGCCTTGATTCTTCTTTATGAAGCAATAATTGTACTTTTTGCAGATGTGTATAAGATAAAAGATAATATGGGTTATGATGCACGCGAGGAAGCAAGGAAAAAACTAAAATTGGAAATGAAAAATGTTGTATTTAAATCAGATTCAAACAAACTAATCAAAGAACAAGACGAGGCAAGAACAATTGAAGAATTGGAATATCTAAGGAATGCTGCAGTGCATGGTTCATCACCACGCGGCAATCAGAACTACTTAGAAAATGTGGAGGAATTCAAATTATTATTAAATTCAGCAATGAATTTATTTGAAAAGATGTTGAAAAGGAGAAGTGAGAATTAATAAAATTTGAAATGAATTCCTTGCCTTTTCGCATAATATTTGAACTGTTTTAATGTGTGAAAATCAAATTATATTTATTTCATTGGGGATTTTATATTTTATGTTAAAATTCATAACTGGGGGTTATAAAAGGTTTTTTTAAGATATAGGCTGCTTGGATCAAAAGATACTTTTGAAAATAAACAAGGTAGAACATCGCTTTCTTTTATACTTTTTCCAATAAACTCCCAAAAATCTTCTGTCGATGTTCTTAACTTTCTTATATGTTATTATGCAGACCTTGAGGACATTTATCCTGAAGGCTTGGATGAAGATGATGGAGAAGATGTAATTGAAGAGTAATTTCAAGTTAAATTAGATAAATATAAAGGCACTGATGGTAAATAAACCTGATATCAGTGCCTTTTTTTGTCTAAAAGTAATTCTTTATGATATTTAAATAAAGGATTTTTCATCTATTTGTCGAAAGGCTTTTGCATCCTGCCCTTGACAAACAGTTTTTAGAGAGTGTGCTAGTAGATAACAGCAAGCTTGGAAGGATATCACCTTTTCTTCATGTTGATAAGAATATTATCAACTGGGGGCAGGCGATGAATATATACTTTTTAGATATTCTTACAAGAAATCACTTTCCTGAAGTGATTGGATATCCAGAACCGCTTCACAAGGCAGACAGAGGAACTAAAACACTGCTTAAATTTGCAAAAGGTATAATCCAGAGCAGTCAACAGCTTTATAAAAAAGATCCGCTTAATATGACTTTTAGAAAGTTCCGAGATAGTCTCAAGTTTGATGATGAGGAGTGAAAAAATGTTCAATACAGAGATTGTCGGACGCATGATGAAATATGACAGCGATGTTTATTCAAGATACAAAGCAGAAATCTGGTTTGATTATACAAAAAAAGCTATTAATGAGATAAAAGAAGGCGAGCTTGTAGCAGTTCAGATTATTTAAAGGTATTCTGACTATCAGTTCAACAGGTATATTTTTTGCTGCTTCTGGAATGTCTACTATTTTCCTAATTATCATTTTATTCATCTTGCGTTTCAATCCCCAAAGAGAAAACTCCACTCCTCTTACCAATCCCCAATGTGCAGGCTTTCCCTCTCCTAAATCCCCAAAGGGGAGGCTACAAACTTGACTTTTCTCAAACTGCAATCATCACAGCAAAGCTGTTTCAATCCCCAAAGGGGAGGCTACAAACAATGCTTTAGCCAAGACCGTGTGTTTATTGCTTATCGGGTTTCAATCCCCAAAGGGGAGGCTACAAACAGCTGAAAGGCTGCATATCGGTGTAAGGACATTAGCGTTTCAATCCCCAAAGGGGAGGCTACAAACTATATGCTGCTTATTGTTATCATGGTAGGACTAAAGTTTCAATCCCCAAAGGGGAGGCTACAAACCTGCAGAGCTGCAAAGGATATTGTGAAGCTTGGCATGTTTCAATCCCCAAAGGGGAGGCTACAAACGCTTGATATTCAAGCTAAAGTCGTTTACGAAAACGAGTTTCAATCCCCAAAGGGGAGGCTACAAACCTTTAATTTGCTATAATCATCCGTATCTAAAAACGTTTCAATCCCCAAAGGGGAGGCTACAAACATAAAAGATGAGAAAGAGAAGGAAGAAATAGAGATAGTTTCAATCCCCAAAGGGGAGGCTACAAACCATTATATAGAGGATTTAATTTAATTTCTAAGAAGGGTTTCAATCCCCAAAGGGGAGGCTACAAACCCACGAAATTTACAAGTTTATGTAGCATCGTTTGTATTGTTTCAATCCCCAAAGGGGAGGCTACAAACACAATAAGAACAGATTTAGAGCAAGAACAATTTAAGCGTTTCAATCCCCAAAGGGGAGGCTACAAACAAAATTCCAGATTTTTAAATAAAGGAGGTGCTTACTAGTTTCAATCCCCAAAGGGGAGGCTACAAACACAGAACTACATTGCAAGCAGACTGTAGATGCGATGAAGTTTCAATCCCCAAAGGGGAGGCTACAAACGTTTTAAAAAGTGGTGTAATTACACCTGATCAATTGGGGTTTCAATCCCCAAAGGGGAGGCTACAAACGTATACGGTAATGAATTCTCAAACGAAGAATATGACTGTTTCAATCCCCAAAGGGGAGGCTACAAACTTGCAGGAGTGGGAAATAAGGTTTTCTTTCATTACCGTTTCAATCCCCAAAGGGGAGGCTACAAACATCTACAGACACAACTACAAGAGCAGCAGAAAAGAAGTTTCAATCCCCAAAGGGGAGGCTACAAACTGGTGTTCAAACTATTTATTGTTTAGCAATTTCAAGTTTCAATCCCCAAAGGGGAGGCTACAAACCGGCTCAAAAAAATAAAAAATAGGAGGGTGTTAAAAGTTTCAATCCCCAAAGGGGAGGCTACAAACTAACAGCCTCTTTAAACCCTACCTTAATATCATAACGTTTCAATCCCCAAAGGGGAGGCTACAAACGCATTAAGTAACTTGCTTCTATCATCTTCTTTAAAGTTTCAATCCCCAAAGGGGAGGCTACAAACTTTGCCGCATCTTGGCTGCTTTTTAAAACAAAAAGGGTTTCAATCCCCAAAGGGGAGGCTACAAACAGCATACTTGCAATTTGTCTGACTAAAGCAAATTATGTTTCAATCCCCAAAGGGGAGGCTACAAACCAAGCCCTTCCATTGAAGGAGTTTGTCTAATATTTAAGTTTCAATCCCCAAAGGGGAGGCTACAAACACGTTGGAAAGCTTGATTTTATTATATCAACTTTATGCAATGGTGTCAATGTTTTTATATCAGTACATCATATCAAAATCCTGCACAGTTCAGAAAAATCAAGCTCTAAAGTCTCATCTATTCTTTCCGTCTATCCAGCTACTGCCAGCAATTATTTCAAAGTCTGTGGTATAGGTACTGAAACCGAGTACAAAATAAACCTCAAAAAATATCCACCGGAGGTCGACGGAAATGACTTTTAGTCAAAAAGCAAATATATTCGTTATAAGTCAAATAAATATGCACATCAAGATAGTGTTTGTATAATCAAGTGCAAAGCTAATCTAAATACTTTATATTTGCTGTTCTAACAAAATATTTATGATAAAATAAATTTAATATACGATAAAAATCTGGGTTTTAATAAAATTTTTAAATTAGTAATAGTCTGTCTTCGCACAATTAAAAAGTGATAGAACAACAAAAACCAGGTCATAAGACTATTGTATGGGAGTTGAAAAATATGAGAAAAAGTTCCCTATATGAAAATCTGGTTGAGAGAATTGAAAATATAGTTTTGCAGTCTAAGGAGAACAAGAAAATATGGATTATTTTTTCAAATGAAGGTGAGTGGCAATCTTTTTTGGAATTTACAAAACTAAACGAAATTTATGATATATCTGCTGGTTCTCTGATAGCATTTTATCTTGATGTTTTGTATAAATATGGAATTGATATAGATCAATTATTTGAAGAACCGATGGATGATTATTTAGCCAGATGTAAATATACCGTTGATGATAAAGAAATTTCGGAGTTATTTTATAAACAGGATTTGCCAAAGAGGCTAAAACAGTGTTATGTCCAGTGGATCAAAGATATTATATCTAATATTAATGAACTTATAATCAAGAGAGGGTATAACGGAGTAGAAGATGTTTCTATTTCAAAAACAGGTAATATAAAAAGGTTAAAGAAAATAGCTGATGAGGTAAACAAAATAATTAATAGTAATATTTCTCTGGAGAATAAAATAGAAGAACTTGAAGCAAGGCTTAGTATTGAAAAAATAGAAAAGGATAAAATTTTTGAAGATATAACAAATCAACAAAATGAATTGAATGAGATTACGAAAAGGTACGACCAAATCATAAGGGAAAGTCAAGTTTTAAAGCAGGAACATGAAAATAAAATTAAAATTTTAGAAGAAAAACGTCAAAGTTTGCTAATTGAAAAAGAGAGGTATATTGAAAGAGGTCTTAAAGAAGTTTTAATTGTCATAAGCGATGACTTTCCTGGTATTATAGATGCTGTCAAACTTGCTTATCCTCTTGCTGACCTTTAGCTTGCTTTTGTCCACCTCCAACAAAATAGCAGAAAACATATGACAAAAGATAAAGCTTTCTGCTTTTAACAAGAGTTAAGAACAGACTTAAAATTTCTTCCTCCGATTTTGATTGAGCTGTACTGAAATTTAAAGAACTTTGTGATGGATACCTTTCAAAATATCCTCGATTTTATTGCTGCAATATCAGAAAAAGCAGAGTTTTATTCTGTCCATATGAAATACCCTGAGGAATTAAGAAAGCTTTTTCTACAAACGCCGCTTTATGTGTAAATAGCATGATTGAGAAGGCAAGAAGTAAATTCAGGTGGATACTTTCAGCTGCCTGTGTCTTAGAAATTAATATTTACTTACAGGAAGAGAACTTACGCTATGCAAAACGGAAAAATGAAGTTCCAAGCATTAGAAAATGCATTAACAACATAACTCAACTCTACAAATTACGTTATAAATTGGAAACACAAAATTCTTGACAAGTCTCAGTTTTTTTGTTTTTAGATGCATCTTCAATGAACTCATTGTTCAAAAAAGGTAATATCTTATCAATTGTAAGCATTGTGGTTGCTGACTCTCCCTTTAGAAATAGCTTTTAAAAATAATCAACTTAAATTTTGTTCAGATTTTTTAAATTCACCTACGGTGGTTTATAAAAAGGTAATTTACTCAACTACCAGTGGTTTGTAGTCTTCGTCTCCATATTCGTCATATACATATCCACATACTCCACATCTTGGAGAATTTTGCCCGGATTCTATTTCTACCATTAATTCATCTTCATAACTGCAACTATCATTTTCCTTGCATTCATTACAATAAAAGCTACAGCAACCGTAACAGTAATGAGTAGCCATGTTGCCACAAACCGAACAGATATAAATTGGTGGATTGTTCCTTGCCATGATTTCAATTTTGTTATTTTGGTACCCTTGATATTTTTCGATAACCTTTATTGAAAGATGAGTTGTATCTCCAAAATCATATTCATAGTCAAATGTCAAACCCTCTTCTAACACTTTTTTGAGTTTAACTTTCATTGTTGTTGCATTTTCTTCAAAATCTAAAAATTCCATAAGAGTTTCTTCGTTGTTCAAATAATCAATTGCATTGATTTTAAACAAACTCAAATGTCCACAGCATTCACACCAAACATCTCTGAAAAACTGGTCAAGATCAAGCAGTGTAGCATTTTCATCAACCGAAATATACATCCAAAAAGTAGAAGGATTTTCTGCAAAGTTAACCTGAAGCAAGAATAAGTTTTTTAACTTTCCTCTTTTGTTTTTCAAAAATTCCTGATACTTAAGTCTTTTCTCGCATGACTTTAGATGTCTTGTTACATAAGTTTTTGTTATATCCTTACCACAATAATAACATTTTCCCTTCATTTACTTTTCTCTCCTATTAGAATGTTTCAAACCTTGAAAAACTTTTTATCATAATTATATCAACTTTAATTGCTGGCTTCAACAAATAGGATAATAGCTTAAAAAGGTAACCTTATCTTTCTTCGCATATTTTTTGATTTTTGAAAAACAAGATTAGCATTTAAAATTAATTTTGTAAGTGCTCAATTTTACAGGCAAAGAAAAAAGGGAGTGATAAAGATGTCAGTTCTTTTTTTGGATCTTATCAAAAAAGCCAAGGAAAATCACTCAAAATCATGTCTGAGATGTCCGGAAATTAATGCTTTGGCAATAGAAGGTTGCATTGATTGTATAAACAGAGTTCATTTTCCAAGAAAAAATAATGGTATTATAAGAGATTACGATTGTCAGAACATGATATACTACTACTGTGGAAGATTTACACTAAAACATGCAACTGAGTTTTATATTCTCATAAAGCAGGTTGAAAAAAACCTTCCAGATAAACTAAACGTAGTTTCGATTGGATGCGGACCATGCACAGATTTTGTTGCATTTGATAATTTTGTAAGAAAAAGCAGACCCAATGGGAAATTAATATATACAGGTTTTGATAAAAATCCTCTTTGGGCAAGTGTTCACGGTTTTATTGAAGATCTTGTTTCAGATAAAACAAACATTGATTTCAATGTTAATCAGCTTGATGTTATAAAACATATTGATAGTGTTATAGATTTTATTAAGGAAGAAAAACCCAACATAATTAGCTTTCAGTATGTTCTATCAGACATGGCTAAATTTTTTTCGCTGAAAGAGGTATGCGAATTTGCAGAAACAATTATTAAAACAGCATTTGCAGTTTTGCCAAGACCGGTAATAATACTCTTCAATGATACAAATGTTCGTGATATTTATACAAAACTTTACCCATCTGAGATAAAAGGAAGAGAGATCTTAAAACTGATTGCTGATAAAGTTTCTGTAAATCCTCTTGTGACAGTTGAAAAATTTTATTTCCCTTATAAAGAGAATGACAATTCTATAAAATTTGGAAAACCGCATTTTTGCAAAGAGATAAATCTTGATATGATTCCTCATGATTTGACAAGTTATTTTAGGATGTGGAATGAACTTAGAGGTGTTCAGCTTGCTGTTGTAAAAAGATAAAAATTAAATATTTTTCAAAAACCTCCTTGTCTTTTTTTGGCTGCAAACCTGCAGCGAAAAAAAAATTAACACATTTTTCTCTGCCTTGAAAGGTAATTTTTATGCGAACTTTTAAACATAGAATGGAAAGATTTAATTTACTGATGAAGGTTTTTGCCATAAATTCAATTTGACAAGAAGTAGCTAAAGTTTCAATTTGCTACTTCAGGAGAGGTCTTTCAGGTCTGTTTGCACAAAACATACAGTCTTCGCTGCCGCATATTGGTTCGAGCCATACATTACACTCAGGACAATAATAACTATCATACTCCATATCATACTCAGATGCACTGCCACAAAAAGGACAAGATTTACTGGTATAGATATTATCTTCGGAAAATTTAATGGATAGATCTGCTTTTGGATTTGTTATATATTGTTTTTGATTCTCTAAAAAATTTATTATTGACAGAATTAAATCATTAGTGTTTTCATTAAATAATTCCTTTTCATTGTTATTATTCAAAAAACTCACACTCCTGTTACAGTATTGTGCTGATTTTTCTTAGTGAGCCAGAAAAAGTCCATCCCTGCCAATCCCAAAAGGGGAGGCTGCAAAACAAAAACCATATATTGGAAGAAAGAGCTGTCCAATTATCTTTTTAGACAGCCCTACTTTCTATTTTATGTTCAAACATTTCTCAATTTACCATGGATTTTCTCAACTCTTTAACCTTTTCAATCTGAAGTTCTGTAAGTTCAGCAACCTCTTCATCGCTAAATCCCTTTTGTATTAATCTTTTCGCAAACTCTATTGTGGCTTCGATTTTACCTTCAAGTTTCCCTTCAAGTTTTCCTTCGAGTTTCCCAGCCATAAAGTCTTTTGTTTTTGCTTCATCTAAAAGTCTTGCAACATTTGATATAAACTCACCCATGGCATTTACACCCCCTTCTGACAGTCTTCTTGCAACTGTATCATACTCTGACTTTTGTTCTTCAGAAAGCCTTGGTCGTATAATGCGATACGACCATTCCAAAAATCTATCTACATTCTTTTTACTTAGATTTTTTAAGTTTTCTTCAACCTCTAAAAGCCTTCTTATAAGCTCACTTCTATCTTCTCTTACCTGCTCAAGATAAAACACTACAGGGAGCAGCACATCCTCTTTTATTTCCAAAAGTTCTTTTACATCAAGTTCTATTATGTCAACTACTTTGTATCTGAACACATCATCCTTGAATATGTCAAACGCTTCCATAAGATTGGTCGATATACTCCATCTTTCACCTATTCCATTGTATACAACAATAGGAATAATTGCTGGTAGAATCTGAACATTTTTTCTTATCTCATCAGCCCATATACTTATCATGTACTTTAAAATCTTTTGCTGCATTTCTTTTTTAACGGTTGACTGGTTCTCAATCAGAATATAAAAATAAACTTCTCTTTCTTTTAGTTTTGCTTTTGCAATTACATCAGCCTCAACCTGTGAAAACTCATGAGTAACATAGTTTGTTTTGACAAGTTCAATAGAATCTTCTTCAATACTGTCTGCCCAAGTATAGTGAAGTATATCTTTTACCAGCAAAAGTATTTCATCTTTGTCTGAAAACAAAAACTTAAATGTTGTATCGTGCTCTTTTGGTGGCAATTTTTTGCACACAGTTTTTCTCCTTTTTCTTATATGTTGCATACTTTTCTGTACACTTTTATTATACCACACTATGAAAGCAAAAGATATATTGCTTATTTTAGATTCCAACCAGTGCTTACCATCTCTTTTTCTATCCCCCAAGGATAAGTTCCTTCCATACCTCAATCCCCAAAGGGGAGGCTACGAACTTTCAGGTCAAATGTCTCAAACAGCAGCAGCTAAAGAGTTTCAATCCCCAAAGGGGAGGCTACAAACCCGTAGGGAGCTTGGGAAGTCTTATGGGGAACAAATGGATGAAGTTTCAAACTACTATAAGTTATTTCTATTATACCCCACAAGCTCAAGAAAGTCAAGATGTGTTAAAATTTTCCAATTGCTGTCGACCCCCGGGGTTTTTGAGGGTATTGCAGGTCGACAGCAATTGGAAAATACAAAAATGCAGAGTACATAAAGTTATGCAGGTACCCATAGCATAATGGAATAAAATAACATAACATAAATGACAGTAAACGTCAAAATAGAACTATAAAGTTAAGAAAGTTTTATTGGGAATGTTTAGAATAATAATGATTGAAGAATAGCACAATTGTACAAAATGCTGTATTATATTTACAGAAAAATATATTTAAACCTTTATAAAAACAAATGAAAACAGCTAAGAATTATAGACACTAAGAATTCAAAATTATTGGAAATCTAAATTAACATAAGGACCAAATTTGATTGTATATTAAAAATAAAATTGGTATAATTTAATATAAAATAGGTATAAAAGTATATTGGTAGAGAAGCTTTTATTTAAAAACTGTTTCTGCAGAGCGTAAAAATATAAGGAAGGGATTAATTATGGATGAAAGAACAATAGTAGAGAGCTGGTGGGATGAAGAAAACATACAAGAGATCACTATTAGAGAGGAAGATATTTTAAATAAAAAAGATAGATTGTCTTTAAAAATATTCAGAAACTGCAAAATAGTAGAGGAACTTCCGGCGAAAGGTGGAGAATGCGATGCTTATATTGTAGAAGAAAGTGGCAAGAGGATGTTTTTAAAGCTATACAGAAAGGGTATTACTCCTAAAATTGAAGTGTTAGAAAGATTAAAAAAGATTTCTTTTGAACTCAAAGAACATGTTGTAACAATTTTTGAAGTAGGTAAAGATGAAGAAACCGGCAGATATTTTGAGTTAATGGAGTATATTCAATATGGCAGTTTAAAAGATAATTTAGAAAAAGTAAAAGGCAAAGTTGATATTGTAGTTAAAGAAATTGCAGAAGCTATTAAAGCACTGCACGAAAGAGGAATTGTTCACAGAGACTTGAAACCCTCTAATGTTCTTATAAGAGATTTAGAATCTTTAGACCTTGTGCTAATTGATTTTGGAATATCTTCTGCTATGTCTGAGGAGATGTCGAAGGTTGTCACTGCGTTAAAGGGGACATATTCTTATATGGCTCCGGAAGAAGTTTCAGGTTATTTTGGCAAAGAAATTGATTGGTGGCATTTAGGGATAATAATATATGAACTATTAAAAGGCAAGAATCCCTTTGCTGGCTTATCAGAAGCTGTTATTATAAATACTCTTGTTACCCAGGGTGTACAAATCCCAGAAGATATTCCTAAAAGATTTAAAATTTTATTAAAAGGACTTCTTACGCGGAATTATAAAAAAAGATGGGGATATGAACAGGTAAAACAGTGGTTAAATAACGTAGAAAATATACCTGTGTTCTATGAAGAGTATAATGAAGCGGATAAAAAATATGATAATGATGAATGGGATAAAGTTGGTTTTTCTTCTGATTCTGAATGGGCAAAAACAGGTATTGAAATAAACCTCAGTCCACAAGAGGTAAAAACTTTTTTGGGAAGCTGGCTTTTCTGTAAAAGACATGAAGGAATGGGCCTTAAATGGATTCAGGAAAGGCAATATAGCTTTAGAATGGTATAATTATGCTTTTAAGCCGCAGGAAGCCAGTATATTTGACAATCTTGGACTTAGTCCTAAAAAATGCATATGAATGGCTGAAAAAGGGGATCAATGCTTTTGATATACTTGAACTGTCAGAAAAAGGAATAGACAAAAATAAAATATTTGATTTTGTAGAAGAGGGTATTTTTCATTATATTATGAAAGGTTTTTCAGAAACTGAAGCTCGAAAATGGAATAGAAATGGATTTGCTGTTGATGAAGCAAAGAATTGGGCTGAAAAAGGCTTTGATGCTGACGAAGCTGAGGAATGGAGAAGAAATAATGTTAGCTTAACTGAAGCTATCCGTTGGAAAATAATAAAAGTTAAGCCAATGCTAGCTACAAAATTAACAAATTTAGGATTTAGTATTGACGAAGTTGAAGAAATGGTTAGCAGAGGAGCAAAAGATGAAAAGGTTTTAGAAAGAATTGCAAAAGAGATAGTTGATTGGTGTACAGCAGGATTTTCAGTATCTGAAGCAATTAATTGGATAATAAAAGGTTATAAATTACATCAAGCAATTCGTAGACGAAAATTGATAAATGCTACTAAAAAAACGTTAAAATATATGTGTAAGATGGTAATATTTTATCTTGGGGGATTAGCAGCCACGAGGTTGCTAATATATTTTACAACAGATCAGTATTTTTGCAAACTGTCCAAAGAATATTTTGACAGTAACACAAAGTATTACATATGCTTATTATTAGCTATTGCTATATCATATTATTTGGTATTAAGAAAATGCTTTAAAAAATCTTCGAAATGGAAAATAGCATATTCGAAGTTTAAAAAGCTTGAAATTGCAGGATTATCAATTTTATATTTCTGTGCCATTATATTCTATTTTTCATATTTTTCTTCTTATGAGTATTTCATTAAAGGAAAAGCGAACGAAATTTTAATTAACTCTGTATATTTTTATTTTACATTATCTATTATTTCAGTTTTATCAAAGATTCTAAGACCTTATGACGATTGATGAAAAAATGTCTGTACACTATTTGAATTTGTGGACATTGCAGGTTATAGCCTTAAAAAGGCAATGCATGGGAATGAAGCGCTTTAGTTGTGGAATGTTCAATATAAATATTCATAAATAAAAATTAAGAGGATGATACCATGAGTAGTTTTACTTATGTTTGGCACTTTGACACCGGGAAGAATTTAGATGAGATTTTCAGAGATAACAAAAAGTTTTTCAAGGAGCAAATAGATAACTCTATAAGCCATGTAAGAGAAATGTTAAAAAATACAAAATCTACATTTTTAGATTATTCTTTAATAGAAAATCTTGAGAGACACAAAAAAGATTTTTTGGAAAGGTATACGTTAGAAATTTTGTCAAGTGAAAGCCATACTCAGTGGGTTGATTCCCAAATAGCAAAAATTCAAGATATTATCCGAAAAACGAAGGAGTATATTATTTTAGTTGAAACAGAACTAACAGATAATTTAGATATCCAAACACTTAAAACTTTTTTAAATGCATTACCGGAGGGAGTCCAAGAAACCGGAAAAAAGATACAAAAAATTATAGAATTATTTGAAAATTTAGAGAAAGAATTTAAAAGCCCTGCTGCGAATAGAGAGACTATTGAACTGTATTTAAATATGTTTCCTGAGGAATCTGAGAAATATTAAATTTTATAGAACAATGCAGCACTATGCCAAAATTCTATACGATATAGAAAAATGTACATTTGATACACCTTCAACTGTTGAAAAACTAAACAAATATTTACAAGAGATACCAAGTGAGTATTATGGTATAGTAAGAAAGATAAAACAAAAACTTTTGGAACAAAAAACCATAAAAATAAAAGAGCAAGTGGAAAGAGAAAGAATTGCTGAAAAAGAAATTAGTGAGGTTGCAGAAAAACAAAGGATTTTAGAAAAGATTGAGGCTGTATTTGACAAGTTAAAAACTATAAATCCTGAACTTGCTGAAGAAAAGAGGCAGTTGGTTATAGAGGCAACTGAAACAGATGATATTCAGAGAATAAGACTGATTTTAGAGGACATTAAAATGAATTATATAAACACAAGAAGATTGTATATTCAAACTGAAGTTTTAAAGAATGATTTAAAAGTATTTGAAACACTTGCAGAAGAAACAGGGATGCTAACAGAGTTTAATAAACTACATGAAGATGAGTATATTGAATAAAGAAGAGGTTGATAACTTTATAAAAAATTTGCTCAACAAAAAAAGGCAAATTATGGTCAGGAAAGAAGAAGGGCTTCATTGGAAAAGTTTATTAACAAAGTTATGGAGTTAGGTTATTCTGTAGTCAAGGATGATTTAATGGAAGAATTGTCAATGGGCAAAATAGTAGAAATAAAAACTCCTTTTGGAGAAGATTATATGTTGAGGTTAAAATATGAAGATGATGGACTAAAAATTATGTTTGTAAGATATGTTGAAGATGAAAAAAATTTGAGTGAATATGAGAAACATAAGGATATAGCTATAGCTAAAAAGTGGTGTTCCGATTATGACAAAATTAAACAGCTTTTAAGTCAGGAAGGAATAATGATTGAAGATAAAATAAGGATAGAACCTGAAACAAGGTTTTATTATATAAACAAAAGAAAAAACAAAAACTACAAAAAGCAACAGGATATCAAGAAATTGATATGCATCAGAGGCAGAGGAGTGTTTAGGTATGGGAAACAATATAGTACCTGAAAAAATTCAGGGTGTACCCAAATTTGCAAAAGAGATTTTAAGGTTTTGTTCAATAACGTCTCAGTTTATTCTTTTTGGAAACATTTACGACCTTTTTCCCATTTCCCAGGGTGATAAATATATACCCATGAATATTACACAGTTTATTGCAAGTTTGCTTACTACCTATGATAATTACAAGACTGTAATAGAATATATACCTCTTGAGGGCTTCAGACTATTAAAAGGAAGAATGAAGAAATATTTACAAACCTCACTGGAAGAAAAATTAGCGACAAAATTGTGTTTTTTACTTGATGCATATGAAACCATAGAAAAAATTTCTTGTGGGAGATGAAAAGACAGCTGTTTTAATTAATTTTTCATCAAGATTACCGGAAATTTCTTGTAGCAGAGATTTACCAGATTTTCTTTACCACACTTTCAAACTATCTATAAACATAAACCAAAAAGGCAATCCACCTTCTTTTAATCCAATAATTTTCCTTGTAGAAAAAGAAAATGATTTGCCACCGTGGTATACAGTGGAAAATCCGAGAATAAGAACAATTCCTATTCCAAAACCTGATTTTGAGATAAGAAGATGGATAGCCCAGTCTCTCTTACCACGAATGGATGAGTGGGCAAGTTTGAACGAAGTAAAAAAGAAGAAGTAATAAAAGACTTTGTAAATCTGACGTCTGGCATGTTTGCAAGAGAAATGCTTTCTATTGTAGTTTTGTCAAAAAGAGAGAATTTGAGTGTAAGAGAGATTGGAGAAGCGACAAGAATACAAAGTAGGTGTAAGCGAAAATCCATGGGCAAAAATAGATAAAGACAGATTGAATAATGCAGAAGAGTTTTTAAACAGCAGAGTTATGGGACAGGAAAAAGCAGTAAAACAAGCTGCTACTATACTAAGAAGAGCTTTTTTTAATCTGTCAGGTTCACAGTTTTCAAGGTATTCTAACAGACCGAGGGTGTTTTATTCTTTGCAGGACCAACTGGCGTGGGCAAGACAGAACTTGCAAAAGCCATAACAGAACTAATATTTGGAAGTGAACATCATTATATAAGGTTTGATATGTCAGAGTTTTCCCATGAACATTCTGACCAAAGACTCATAGGTGCACCTCCTGGCTATGGGCTATGATGTAGGGGGAGAATTGACTAATGCTGTAAAACAAAATCCTTTTTCAGTAATACTTTTTGATGAAATAGAAAAGGCTCATCCAAAAATACTTGATATTTTCTTACAAATACTTGATGATGGCAGACTTACGTCAGGAAGGGGTGAGACTGTATACTTTTCTGAGAGCTTAATAATATTTACATCTAATCTTGGGGTTTACGAGATGACTTTGGATGGAAGAAAAATACAGCGTGTCTTGCCAGAAATGAGTTATGAAGAAATTGAAAAGATTTTGACTGAAGCTATAAAGGAATATTTTACTTTCAAAATTGCAAGACCTGAAATTCTAAATCGTATAGGGGAAAATATCATTGTATTTGATTTTATACGCAATGAAAATGTGAAAAAAATACTGAATAAGATGCTAAATAACGTTAAGATAAAACTTGAGGAAGACAAAAAGATAAAACTTGAAATCTCAGATAATGTCCAACAGATAATCTTCGAAGAAGTTACAAAAGATCTGTCTATGGGGGGTAGGGGTATAGGCAACAAACTTGAACTTTTATTTATAAATCCTTTAGCTGAACTTCTGTTTAAGTTATTTCCCCAGGAAGGAAGCATTGTTAGAGTAGACAGACTGCTTAAACGTGAAGATAGGTGGGAACTTGATGGACGAGTTGTTAGTTAGTATTATACATTATCCGGTTTACACACTTGGACCTGGAAAAAGAGTTGGTATTTGGTTACAGGGATGCTCGATAAGATGTAAGGGATGCATGTCTGTGCATACATGGGAAATTTGACAAAAGCAAAGCAATTAAGATAGAAGAAGTTGCTGATATCCTTAAAAGTTTTGGCTGCAAAAGACTAACAATAAGCGGTGGTGAGCCTTTTGATCAGAATGAGGCGTTGAAAGTTCTTTTGAATTCTATAAAGAGAGTTTTTGATGACATTCTTGTTTATACAGGATATACATATGAATACCTTTTAAGTAAAGATAAAGATTTATTAAAACTAATAGATGCAATGGTAGATTCTCCTTTTATAAAAGGGCTTGAGAGTGAATTAATCTGGAAGGGTTCAGAAAATCAGCGTTTTTTCCTTTTTTAATGAGTCTTTGAGCAAAGATTATTTACCATGGATAAAAAAGAGGAAAGAAAGATTCTTCAGATTGTTGAACAAAAGGATAAAATAATTATGATAGGTATTCCTTACCAAAAAGATATAGAGGTGTTGGTAAATGAAGAGTTATAAATATGTCCGAGTTGTAATTTACAAAATTCTCCAGACGAGATAATATGCTTTAATTGTATGGCAGACATAAGTAATGTGCCAGTAACTGAAGAGTATGTGGTTGAAGAAGTTGAAAAAACTGTTGATTCGGGAAAGAAAAATTTATATATTGATGATAAAAAACAATTGAAATTCCGAAAATTATTTTGAAAGGAGAAAATTTCTTTATAGAGGTTTTCAGCGGCGATGTAGTTGGCAGACATGAAAAGGGGAAAGAATATTTGAAAGATTATAAGACTGTTTCAAGAAAACATGCAAAATTTTTTAAACAGGCAGGTATCTGGTATGTGGAGGACTTAAATAGCACAAATGGAGTTTATATAAATGGAAAAAGGATAAATGGCAAAGAAATAATCAAAAAAGGTGACAGGATATCACTTTCGTTGTCTCTTGAGCTTACAGTAGATGACTTACATTAATCCGAATAGGAGTTGAAAATATGTTTAGAGTTATTTATTTTACAAATAAAGGAAATTTACGAGATACAAACGAAGATTCTTTGTTAGTTTTTGAAAAAATTATAAGTAGTACAGATATGGATAAATGCGAGAGTTTAAATATTGATAGTAGAAGTGTTCTTCTTGCTGTGGCAGATGGTATTGGAGGAAATACTAAAGGTGAATTGGCGTCAA
>Ga0063234_116_pt1 | contig 45950 bp, 44 predicted proteins | sample YelNatPoosite3B9_FD_62394 | JGI IMG/M metagenome (GOLD analysis project Ga0063234, IMG submission 62394) | Hot spring thermophilic microbial communities from Obsidian Pool, Yellowstone National Park, USA - site 3 B9 (version 2) (version 2) | ecosystem: Environmental > Aquatic > Thermal springs > Hot...
ACACAAAAGCACAGACAGGCTGGTTTTTGTCAACCTTTTATATTTAATTCACTTCCATTTTTCGTATCCTTTGCTTTATACTGCTTTGTATCAGCTGCTGGCAAGAGTTTACAGATGCTGTCCAAAAGTTTCTCTTACCCCAAGGTTCTTGGCAGCACAGCCACATAATATGGGAAAGACTGACCTTTGTTTTATCCCTTCGCTAAGTCCCCTGTAAATTTCATCCTCAGAAATTTCTTCTCCTGCAAAATACTTTTCCATAAGATTTTCATCATTTTCAACCGAATCTTCTATTAAAGCATTTCTTATCTCCTCAATTTATCACTCAACCCGCTCGGAACTTCTATTTCCTTTGCGGTGTTATCTTCATACCTGTAAGCTCTTTTGAAATCACATCAACAAAGCCAATAAACTTTCCATTTTCCATTATTGGATACTGAATGGGATTGCTTTTGGTGTTAAAACCTGATTAATTCTATCTACTACCTTTTCAAAATTGGCATTTTCCTCATCCATCTTGTTGATAAATATAAGCAGTGGAAGTTCTTTCTTTTGAGCAAACTCCCATGCCTTTCAGTACCAACCTGCACACCTGTTTTTGCGCTGATTACCAACACTGCAGAGTCAGCGACATGCAGCGCTTCGCATACCTCTCCAACAAAGTCAAAGTATCCCGGCGTATCAAGAATGTTTATCTTGCAGTCCCGCCACTCAATAGGTTCTACTGTCATTGAAATTGAGATTCGTCTTTTTATCTCCTCCGGGTCAAAGTCTGAGGTAGTTGTACCATCTTCTATCCTTCCCATTCTGTCAATACACTTTGCGGCAAATAACATACTCTCTGTTAGGATTGTTTTTCCGTCCCCCCGTGACCAAGTAAAACCACATTTTTTATATACTGTGGCGCATAGTCTTTCATACAGGCATTCCCCCTTGTAAATCAAAAAAATTTTAAATTTATGGATGATAAATAAGATATTCTACAATGATTTTAAAAATCCTTTTACTTCTTTACTAATCTTTTCAGAAAAAATTTAAAAAAAATTCTTATATGAGCTTGAGATATGGTATAATAATTACAATTCTTATTGACGTATTAAAAAATATTACTGTAAAATTTTATTTAGAAGCATTTGTTTATTCTCATCACAAAAACAAAGGAGCTTTAAAAGCACATGAAAAAAGTGACAATTGATCAGCTTGAAGAGGGTATGAAACTCGCTCAGGATGTGTTTACTGAAAGTGGAAAGCTTTTGCTTCCAGAAGGATTTATCATCAAACCCTCATTTATCCAAAAGCTTAAAGAACACAACATCGACAGCGTTTATGTAGAAGATGAAAAAGCTGAAAGTTATGTAAAAGAAGAGGTAATTTACCATGAAACCTTTGTTGCTATTCAAGACCTTATGCTGTCTGCAAAAGCAGGAGAAATTATTGACCCATTTGTTGCAAAAGAAATTGTAAATGACATTGTGGCGCAAATAATTGAAGAAGAGGATGTGTTCTTGAGAATAGTTGGATTTAGAGATGTTGATAACTATACATATTTCCACTCTGTGGATGTAAGTATTTTTGCTGCTATAATTGGAAAGCTTTTAGAACTTGACAGAAAACAAATAGAAGATTTGTCTTTGGCAGCACTTCTGCACGATTTTGGCAAAATGAAAATCCCCCATGAAATATTAAATAAACCTGCAAAACTTACTGATGAAGAGTTTGAAGAGATGAAAAAACACACTATATATGGATATCAAATTGTAAAAAACATGGATGGTATTTCTGAACAGATAGCAGAAGTAGCACTTTTGCATCATGAAAGACTCGATGGGTCTGGTTATCCTCTTAAACTCAAAGGTGATAAAATACCTTTGTTTGCAAGAATTGTAGCAATTGCAGATGTGTATGATGCTCTGACTGCAGATAGAGTTTACAAAAAGAAAATTGTGCCCACAAAGGCGGCAGATTATTTAACAAAGTATGCTGGTGTTCATTTTGACAAAGATATTGTCCAAAAGTTTTTAAAAATGGTTGTAAAATATCCGGTGGGTTGCTTTGTTATTCTAAATACTGGTGAGATCGCAATTGTGTATGAAGAAAATCCTTTCAACAAGACAAGACCAATTGTAAAAGTTGTTGCAAAAAAAGAAGGTCCACCTGTACTTAAACCTTATTTTGTGGACCTTTCTCAAGATAATAAAAGAGAAATTATTGATGTAATTAATTATTAACTCTTTTTACTTACAAGACTTATATAAGGAACAGCATTTTCGCGGTAAGACGACACTATTCCTTTTTGCAGCTTAAAGTAGCCGCAGGATGCAATCATAGCTGCATTATCTGTACAGTACTTAAATTCAGGTACAAAAAATTCAATGTTGTGCTGTTTACATTTTTCATAAAATTCTTTCCTGAGCCTTGAATTTGCAGCAACGCCACCGGCAACTGCAATTTTTTTTATATCTGTCTCAAGTGAAAGATTGATTGTCTTTTCTACAAGTATGTTCACCACGGTTTTCTGGAAGGAAGCAGCAATATCTTCTATTTTAAATTTCTCACCATTTTGCAAAAGCCCATGAACATGGTTTATCACTGCAGATTTCAATCCACTGAAACTAAAATTGTACCCGTCAATATCAGCAACAGGATATTTGTATTTATCCTCATCGCCTAGCTTTGCGACCTTGTCTATGGCAGGTCCACCAGGATATCCAAGCCCTAAATATCTTGCAATCTTGTCAAAAGCCTCTCCTGCTGCGTCATCTCTTGTTTTCCCCACTACCTCATATTCTTCAAAATCTTTTAAAATAATTAAATTTGTATGCCCTCCAGAGACAACCAGAACAATTAGCGGTGGCATAAGCTCAGGGTATGTTATAAAATTAGCATAAATATGCCCTTCAATGTGATTCACAGCAACAAACGGAAGTTTTTTAGAAAAACTTAATGCCTTTGCAAATGAAAGTCCAACAAGAAGCGAACCTACAAGTCCAGGTCCGTACGTTGCAGCAACAGCATCTATATCGTTTACTGTTAAACCCGCCTGCTTGAATGCCATGTCAACAACGTATGAAATCTTTTCAACATGTTTACGAGAAGCTATTTCTGGAACAACACCACCAAACTGATGATGGATGTCAATCTGAGAGTATATCACATTTGACAGAACCTTTCTTCCATCTTCTACAATCGCAGCAGAAGTTTCATCGCATGATGTTTCAATTCCAAGTACAAGCATCTTTTAGTTCTCAGCTCCTTATTCAAACTTTAGCACCTTTTATTATACCAAACTCTCATAGATAGAATTTTAATTTTTTCTAACACATATTTTTGATATAATAGATTAGTCTAAAATTTAATAGGGGAGGTCATACGTTTGACAGTATTTCAGGCAATCTTTTTAGGAATACTGCAAGGTCTTGGAGAATTCTTGCCAATTTCAAGCTCTGCACACTTGATAATCTTTCCATGGTTTTTTGGTTGGAAAGAGCACTCTCTTGTATTTGATGTTGCTCTTCATCTTGGAACACTTTTAGCGGTACTTGTATACTTTTGGAAGGATTACTTTGATATTGTAGTGCAAGGAATCTCAAAACCAAAATCTGAAAAAGGAAAATTACTCTGGTTTATTATAGTTGCAACAATTCCCGGCGCTCTTTTCGGATACTTTTTTGAAAATGTTATAGAAAATGTTTTTAGAAAACAATATCTTTTGATTGCAATTGTGCTTGCTGTATTTGGATTTATACTATATTATGTAGATTCAAGTGCTAAAAATAAAGTTGAACTTTCACAGATGAATGTTTTTCATGCGGCTTTAATTGGTGTCTCACAGGCATTTGCTCTTTTCCCCGGTATTTCACGGTCTGGCATAACAATGACAACTGGACTTTTACTTGGTCTTAAAAAAGAAGCTGCAGCTAAATTTTCGTTTTTGATGTCAGCACCTATTATACTTGGTGCCGGAGCTGTATCGCTTTTAAAAAACATCAATCATGTTGCTGCAGAGTTTTCAAACTTTGCAATTGGCTTTTTTACATCGGCAATAGTAGGTTTTCTGGCAATTCATTTTTTGCTTAGTATTGTCAAAAAAAGTGGTTTTAAAATCTTTGCATATTACAGATTTTTCTTAGCTGCAGTTATTTTAGCATTCTATCTTTCGAAAGTAGTGTAGATAAACTCAACATTACTATAATGCCAAGACCTATATATCCCATGAGAGAATATAATTTTCTCAGTAATACCTGGAACTGATTAAAGCCCAAAAGAAGTGAAATAATGATAACAAAAAATTCTACTTTTGAGTTTTTGATAGAATAGCAAAGTCCCATGTAGTTTGCAAGAACTGTTGTAAGTATTTCTAAAAATGCACTTGCAACAAGAATAAACTGAAAAAACACACTCTTTTCAGCTTTTAAAAGAGGCATCTGAGAATTTTGAATACTGCTTTTTGAAAGCAAGATGGTATTTATAATGTTCAGAAGCAAAAAAATTAATATTGATGATATTACTATTGATAATTTTATCTCCTCTTTATGAAATCTTTCCTTTAGCCCATTTACTACAGGAAATGCTAACAATGAATTGTAAGCAGAGTAAAGTAGAGGAAAGGTAAGATGCTGGAAAAAATTTTTTGGTAAAGCGTACTTTAAACTTTCAAATTGAAAAATTATCTCATTTTTATGCACAGACCTTAGAAAAATAAAACTAACTGTTATAATTAAAATACTAACAACCACCTTATTTATATTTACAACTGCTAAAAGACCATGCTTGAAAATTGCAATGCTCAAGATAAAACAAAGCAGAGTAAATATATACCTGCTTACTCCCAAAAATTCTTCTCCAAGTTGACCAAATGCAGAAAACATAACTATTAGTGTGATTATAGAAAAGAGCAAGATGTAAGCCCTAAATATATTTAAAATCACTCTACTTTTAATCTTAATATCCATAAGGTAAAGTAAAATGAGAAGTATCAAAATGGAAGAAAGGCTAATATAAAAAATGCTTGTTTCTTTGAACTGAGAGAAAAAATAGAAAATTTCCTGACCGGTGGAAAAACCGGCACCTATTATTGAGCCAAGGACGCTTGATATAATTGCAAAAATTCTTCCCATGTGCGATGGTTCTCCTAATACCCTCATATATTTCTCAACTTACATGATATTTAAATTCAAAATACTATATGAAAGAATTCTGGAGGAAGAAAAATGGAATTTATAAAACAAATATTTATATCCATTGCTGAATACCTTTCTCAATTTGGTCACTTGGGAATATTTATAGGAATGACACTTGAGTCTGCCTGCATTCCAATACCCTCTGAGGTCATATTGCCACTTGGTGGATACCTTGTATACAAAGGAATTGGAAGCGTGCTTTCCATGACTATTGTGGCAACCTTAGGATGTTTGGCTGGTTCTATAATAGCATATGTAGTAGGGTACTTTGGCGGAAGACCATTTATACTTAAATATGGTAAATACTTTTTTATATCAAAGCACGATTTCGAAAGAGCAGAAAAATTCTTTCAAAAAAGAGGAGAAATCACTATATTTGTAAGTAGATTTTTGCCTGTAATAAGGACTTTTATCTCACTGCCTGCTGGCATTGCAAAGATGAACTTTGCAAAGTTTTCTATCTATACATTTCTTGGGTCATTTCCATGGTGTTTGCTTTTTGTCTATCTTGGCAAAAAACTTGGAGATAACTGGAAGTCAATTGAAGAGCATTTAAAAGGGTTGGACTACCTTATATTTATTCTAATAATTTTTGCAATTGTAGGCTATGTTGTCTATAAAGTCTTCAAAGGCAAAAAATCAGTCGAGGTTGAATAAATATAAATTTTAATGTATAATTATTAAAAAATCTTAAAGTGAGGGGCTAAGATTATGAAAATAGATGAAATAATCTCTTATGATTCACAGTACTATGTCAACGTATTTGGCAGTCGAATTCCAATTGCTTTTGAAAAAGGAGAAGGATGTATTCTTTATGACAGTCAGAACAAAGAATACCTTGATTTTATCTCTGGAATTTCTGTGTGCAATTTAGGGCACAGCCACCCAAAATTTGTGACTGCCTTAAAAGACCAAATTGAAAAGCTCATACACACATCAAGCCTGTTTTATATTGAACCTCAAGCACTGCTGGCAAAAAGACTTGCTGAAGTTTCTAAATTTGACAAAGTATTTTTCTGTAATTCCGGGGCTGAGGCAAATGAGGCTGCAATAAAGCTTGTGAGAAATTATTTTTATAAAAAAGGGCTTTCTAAATATAAAATCATTACACTTGAAAATTCATTCCATGGAAGAACACTTGCAACAACTGCTGCAACAGGTCAAAAAAAGTATCAAAAGCCATTTGAGCCAATGCCAGAAGGATTTATAAACGTTGAGGCAGACATTGAAAAGATAAAAAGTGTTATAGATGACAAAACAGCAGCAGTCATGATTGAGCTTGTCCAAGCAGAAGGTGGAATAAAGGTGCTTTCAAAAGAGTTCGTACAAAAACTTTTTGCTTTTTGTAAAGAACATGGGCTTTTGTTTGTAATTGACGAGGTTCAAACAGGTATCGGAAGGTGTGGTAGTCTTTTTTGTTTTGAGCAATATGATGTAACTCCTGATATAATTACTCTCGCAAAAGGACTTGGAAATGGTGTGCCGATTGGAGCTATGCTTTGCAAAAAAGAGGTTGCCACATTTGAACCAGGTGAACATGGCTCAACTTTCGGGGGAAATTTGCTTGCAACAAGAGCAGCTCTTGAGGTGTTGAGAATAATTGAAGAAGAAAATATAATTGAAAATGTAAACAAAATGGGGGATTATTTAAAGCAAAAGCTTCTTGAACTAAAAGAACAATTCGATTTTATGGTGGATGTCAGAGGTTTGGGTCTTTTAATAGGTGTTGAATTTTCTTTTCCTGTGAAAGAACTTGTAAAAGAATTAGCTTTAGCCGGGCTTTTGACAAGCAGCTGCGGAGGTGGAAACGTCATAAGATTTGCTCCTCCTTTGATTGTTCAAAAAACTCACATAGATAAAGCTTTGGAAATCTTCAAAGACGTGGTGAAAAGGTATGCTGACATGGGAAGAGCTTGAAAATGCGTGTATTTCATGTGAAAAATGCCCTATTTCTAAAAATCGCACAAACGTTGTGGTGGGTGATGGAAACAAAAACGCAAAGCTTATATTTGTAGGTGAAGCTCCGGGTGAGGAAGAAGACAAGCAAGGAAAACCGTTTGTAGGAAGAGCAGGAAAGTTTTTAGACTTAGCTTTGACTTCTCTGGAGCTTTCAAGAGAAAAAGATTTTTATATCTGCAACATTTTAAAGTGTAGACCCCCAAACAACCGCGTTCCAACAGAGGTGGAGGCTCAAAACTGCTTGCCTTTTTTGAAAGCCCAGATAAAACTTATCTCCCCAAAAATAATTGTCTGCCTTGGTGCAACAGCTATGAAATATATTCTTGGCAAAGATCTTAAAATCACTCAAGACAGGGGAAAGTGGTTTGAAAAAGGTGGTTTTTGGATTATGGCTACATACCATCCAGCAGCACTTTTAAGAGACCCAGGTAAAAGAGAGGATTTTTACAGGGATTTGAAAAGTGTAAAGGAAAGGCTGGAGAAGATAAAGTAAAAGCTATTATAAAATTTTAGGAGCAGACATCTATGAGGTGCCTGCTCCTTTTTTTCTATTATGTTAGTTTTAATCTGATTATAAATATTATATCAATGTTATGCATTGAATCAGCTTAAATTTTTTGAGATAATTTTATTAAACAACACAGCATTTTTGCGGGGAATTTAACATGTTAGAAGCATATGAACAAATTACAAAACTTAAAAATATTATTGAACATTTTAGCAGTTATATTATTAACTCTTCAAACGAAAAAGACATCAACGAAATTTTATGGATGACTATTGATATTTGCCTGCAACTAACAGGAAGTGATGGTGCAACAATCTATCTTAAAGAAAAAATAAATCAAGAAGAAAAGCTTGTTATAAAGGCTACTAAAAATTTGTCTGTCAATTTCGAATTTTATCTAGGATATTCTTTGCCAATTTCACCAATAAGTCTTTGCGGATATGCAGCAGTATATAAAAAACCCATTATAATAAATGATACTTTGAATTTGCCTGAAAATCATGAATTTAGACAGTTCAAATTCTTTGACAAGAGTTTACATTATGTTACAATTAATACTATAACTGCTCCTATATTTGACTTTAGCAATGATCTTGTAGGAGTATTGCAGATAATCAACAAAAAAGCAAAACCAAATATAAAATTAGATGAAACTAATGCTACCCTTTTTACTATTAGCTATACTGAAACAGATGTAAAGCTCATATTAGCAATTTCTTCTTTTGTAGGTACTCTTCTTGACAGAGCTAAAGCTTATGAAAAATTTGAAGTATCTATTACTAATACGCAAAAGATGCTGGCTAATATGTTTGATTCTGTAAAAAAGTCTATTTCAGTTTTAAATGATATTTTAATAAGCGGTCAACAAAAATTTATAGAGTCTTTACAAACCGAAAAGAAAGAAAAAATTCTTTTACTTAAAGAAGGAATAGAACTTTTTAAAAAACAATACCAGCTTTCCAAAATTACTGAAACAATCATAAGTATAGCCTATCTGATAACAAGAAACGTTGATACAAAGATGATAGATATTTTACATGAAGTTATTTCAACAGAAATCAGACTTTATGATATACCTTTAAAAATAAATGAAAGTGAATATGCTATTTTTCTTCACAATGTCGACATAATAAAAGCACGAATGATTGCCAAAAGAATAGAACGAAAGGTTTTTGAAAAGCTTAAACTCAACGAAATGCTATCCACCTCATTAAAATTTCTATGGAGTTTTTATGAATTAAAACCTGACGAAGAAAAAAATATTGAAGAAGTACTTAGTTATTTACAAAAAATAGCTAAAGAGAATGAAGGTGAAACTATACAATGAAAACATCTGTATTAAATTTTTTAGGAATAGGAAGTGCCTTTAATCCTTACTTTAACAATACTTCTGCTTACTTTGAATTTGACACAGAATTATTTTTAATCGACTGTGGTGAAGGTATATTTTCAAGTCTTTATAAACTCAAATTACTTGAAAAATACAAAACAATTAACGTTCTTATAACTCATACTCACTCAGACCACATAGCTACTTTGGGACATTTACTTCTTTTTTGTTTCTATGAACTAAACAAAAGAGTTAAAATTTTTTTCCCAGAAGAATCTTTAATTTCTTCTTTGCTCAGTGGTATGGGTGTAGGAAAATATACTTATGAATTAATAAAGTTACAGAACCCATTTATATATAAAGAAATTTTGACGATAATATCAGTAGAACAGATACATGTTAATGAAATTCCTTGTTTTGGCTATTTAATTAAAACAAAAGAATGCTGTTTTTTCTATAGTGGTGATTCAAGAACTTTAAATCAGATAATTCTTGAAAAATTTTTGAAAGATGAAATTGACTTTTTGTACCAAGACACCTGTTTTGAAAACACAACTGAAAATCATCCTCATCTTTCATTATCAGAACTTTGTTATTTAATTCCACCAGAAAAAAGAAAACACGTTTATTGTATTCATCTTGACAGAAATTTTAATTTTAGCTATGCAAGAAATTTAGGTTTTAATATTCCTGAACAAATAAAAACCTGAAAGAAGGATAAAATCATGAATGAGCAAACAGTTTCTAAAGAACTTAAAGATTTAATAAGAAAGCTAAGTAAGATTGGTATTGCAATTTCACGTGAAAAAAATATTGATTCTATCTTAGAGATGATACTAAGTGAGAGTATTGATATTACAAACAGTGATGGTGGAACTTTATACACTATTAAAGAAATCGATGGTCAGAAATATCTTGTTATAACCTTTGCAAAAAACTATTCTGTTAATTTTCAATTTATAGGTTACAAATTCCCATTAGATGAAAAAAGCATTGCAGGGTTTGTTGCAAAAAATGCTGTACCGGTTACAATAAACAACGTACCATCTGCTCAAAATTCTCATCTGCAACAATTTAAATTTTTTGATAAAACATTAGGATATACAACAATAAATGTAATGGCAGTTCCTATGATTGATTATCAAGGAAATGTCATTGGGGTTCTTCAGGTTTTGAACAAAAAGAAAAGCAAGGAAATAAAACTTACACCAGAAAACATAATTCAAAGCACTGTCGATTATACCAAAGAAGACGAAGAAATTGTTCTTTCTCTTGCATCCCAAGCATCGCTTTTAATTGAAAGAATTCATCTTTATCAGCGAATAGAAAAAAATATTGCAAACACGCGCTATGCTTTAATAAGTTTATTCAACTCCATGAAGCAGGTAATAGCCAATTTGAGCGAAGATATTCTCCTTGAACAGGAGGAATTCAAAAAATTTGCAACGCTTGATAGCCTTACAGGTCTTTTAACGAGAAATGAAGGAATGGTTTATTTAGAGAAACAAATCCAGCTTTCAAAGATGAATGAGTCACATTTCGTAGTGTGCTTTGTTGACGTTGATGGTCTGAAAGGAGTAAACGATACATATGGTCATCAGACAGGCGATGAACTTTTAAAAAATTTTTCACAGATTTTAAAGGAAAGCATAAGAAGTTATGACATTGCGTTTAGGTACGGCGGAGATGAATTTGTTGTGATTCTTTCGAAAGCCACTTTAAAAGAAGCAAATATTGTTTTTTCAAGAATTCAAGATAAGATTAACAAATTTAATATTTCGTCTTCAAATACATATAAAATAGATATAAGCTACGGATTTGCTGAATTCTCCCCTGAATCAAATTTTACGGCTGAAGACTTAATAAAGATAGCGGACGAAAATATGTATAAAATGAAAAAAGAGAAAAAGGAAAAAAAAAGTTGCCCCTCTTGAAATTCTAAGAGGGGCAAAAATCTATTTTTAGGAGTTCGAGGGGTTATGAGGATAGAGGGATTATCTCGCCCAAATAAAGCGTGAAAAATGATCTGTTTTTAATTGCTGTTTTTTAATCTTTACAAAAATATTAATCCCCGCAGACCTGTCATAAATGTAACCTTCATATCCTAAACATCTAAGATGAACATCTTTTTTAAATTTAGCATCTGGTGAAAATTCAATATATACATCACCGTTCTCTGCATAGATTTGAGCATTGAATGTAATTGAGTCTATACCATCAGGTAGAGAATTTTTCTTGAAATCAATCTCCACAAAACCTACCTGGAATTTTCCTCCTTCATTTGTAACTGTAAAACTACCATTGAATAGCATAGGATTTTCGTTCTCAGCCAGCACAAAAGAAGTTGTTATTAACGAAAATACTAACACCACAATAGCTACTAAGACAATTTTCTTAACTCCCCACCGCTTCATAATCTTCCACCTCCTTTTTTTACAGGCTAAGACTTCTATAACGCCCGTAAACAAAGACCTTCTAAAAACTCAAAGGCACCTGGTCATGCCAGGTGCCTTTATACCAAAGATAAAATATCTTCAGCACATGTTTCGGCAGCCTGGCAACCATAGGAAGTTTTCTCTTCCGACAGGCCCATGGCTTTGCGCCCCTGCCTTTCGACAGGTTTGCCTTTGTCGACATATGCTACTGTTTTTATTCTTTTGATTTTGATATAATTGATAATGAGTGCTTTCAGTAAAATTATCTCACACTATTTCTTTTTTTGCAATATTGTTTATTTCTATTTATGGAATAAAAAGGTGTGATGGAATTGTTCTGTTTCAATTGCGGAAGTAAGCTGCAAGAAAAGTTTGCCCAAAGGTGTGTTGTATGCGGAATTAAATTCAATAAGTTTTGTCAAAATTGCAGTTTCCCTATACCTTCTTTTGCAAATTTTTGTCCTAACTGTGGCAGCTACATCACAAAATCAAGCGAATATTTTAGAATGGAAGAACTCAAGAAAGTAGCTGTTATGTTTGCCGACGTCTCCGGCTTTACAAAATTTTCTGAAAATTTATCACCTGACGAAGTTAGAAAGGTGATAAATGAATTTTTTGAGTTTATTTTAAGACCCGTTTACAACTTAAACGGAACAGTAGATAAATTTATAGGTGATTGCGCCCTCATTCTTTTTGGATTAAAAAGTACTCAAATGGATGCTGCACTGAGAAGTGTTCAATGTGCAATGGAAATGCTAAAACTCTCAAAAGAATTTTCAAAAACAAAAAATATTGAGTTATCCCTTTCAATTGGAATAAACTATGGACTTGTTGCAGTGGGTAAAATTGGGAGTTTTTTTGACAAAGATTATACTGTTATGGGTGATGTTGTAAACACCGCTCAGCGTCTTCAAACAGCAGCACCCCCAGATACTATTTATGTTTCCGAAAGCATTTACAGAGAAACCTGTGAAAACATAGAGTATATTGGTCCTATCGAATTGAATCTAAAAAACAAGTCACAAACGGTGAGGTGCTATATACCAAAAAATATTAATAAACAAGTTGATTACAATAAAGTTGTAGAAACCTTGACTGCTAAATACACAACCAATGTTATAAATAGTATAGTTAACAGAAATTCAGATTTTTTAGTGATGGTTTGTCCTGAAGGGTGTGGAAAACAATATATTTTTCAAAACATAATTTTTCAATTAGAAAGAAGTAATTTGAAGTATTATTTTGTTGTTTTGCCAAATAATAATTTTTCAAAACCATTTTACCTATTATCTTTACTAATATTAAAAATACTGAATATTAACTTTGAAGACTCTGTAATTTTGAAGAAGAACAGACTTATTTCTTTTTTAGAGTACCTTTTCAAAGAAGATTATAAAATGACCGAAAGATGTTTCAACTATATTTCTCTTGTTCTTCAACTAGATTTGAATGAAGACTTTAAACAGTTTCTCTCTTATATGAGCCAAGAAGATATAGAATTTGAAATTTATGAGGCTATTTCCTCTTTCCTTAAAAAAGTTTTCGAGTTAGAATTTGCAACAGTTATAATTGACAACATTAATTTTGCAGATAAAGAATCATTTGATTTTATTCTTGAGTTTTTATCAAAACAATTGCAAAACAAACCATTTTTTATCTTTTCATCAAACTCAGAAATACATAGATTCCCAAAAGAGCCACATCTTAAAATACAAAAACTATCAAATGAAGAAATAAAAACTGCTGTGGAAATTCAATTCAACGCAAAAGACGTTGAAGAAGAATCTTTAAAGCTGCTTATGAACATCTCTGAAGGAAAATTAGATTATTTTATAGAAACGTTAAAATGGATAGAAACAAATAAACTTTTCTCTCTTTCAAATAGTGTTTTTAAAATTAATCTTTCTCAGCAAAATATTGAAAGTATTAAAAGAAACATTATACTAGATAAACTTTCAAATATTGAAGATGAGGTATTAGAATTCTTAAAAATTGCAGCTGTATATGGTCACAGATTCAGCAGCAAGGTTATTTTGAATATTCTGCAGCCTGCGACTGAACATTCTACTTTGCTTAACCAAGCACAAAAATTAAATTTAATAAGATTTATTGATACAATATACAATTCAAACTTCAGCGATAAAATCTATGAATTTTGTGAATCAGAAATTGTAAAAATTCTTCTTGATTTTATCCCTCAGCAAACCAAAAGAATACTTCACCAGAAGATTGCCACCACAATTGAAAAAATGATTTCTCAGGAAGATTTGACCATCTACTATGAAACCCTATATTATCATTTCAAGGAAGCAGGAGAAGTTACAAAAGCTGCAAACTACCTTTTTGAGCTGGCAATGCAATACAAAAAGATTCAGCTTGGCAAGTTTGCTGTTAGATTGTTCCATAAATTGCTTGATGAAATAAAAGAAATAAATTCCCTAGATACTTCATCTATTTTTGTCTCTACTTTAGAACAACTTGCATGGTTGGAAAAATCTTTTGGAAACTATGAAAATGCTCTAAAATATTATAAAACACTTCTTAAGTTTGCTAAAACCGATGAAGAAAAGTTCTTTGTTGAAAGTGACATATGTGAATGCTTGATTCTTCAAAATAATTTCAAAAAAGCTGAAGACATTTTAAATAGTCTCCAAAAAAGGCTTTTGGCAAACAACTTAGCTAAAATAAAAGTTGTTTATCTTCAATGTCTTTATAAAAGCTATACAGGCAGTCCTGACTTACTTGTAATGATAAACCAACTTGAAAATATACTTAAAGAAAATAGCAACTTTGAAGATTTAGCTCAAATTTTAAATATAGTTTCTTACTCACTTTATACTTTTTCATTAGACATCAAAAAAGCAAGTCTTTATCTTAAAAAAGCTCTAAACTATGCAAATAAGTCCAAGAATTTGAACTTGAAAGCAAAAATCCTTACCAACCTTGGAATACTAAATTATGAAAATGGGAACTCTCTTGAGGCATTAAAGTTTTTAACCAGTGCTTTTGAATTTGCTAAAATTCTATCTAACCGTCACCTTCAGTTGATTCTGTTAAATAATATTGGAATTATCAATTTTGAAAAAGGACTTTTAAAAAAGGCTTTAGAATATTTTTCTGAAGCTTTTTCGTATGCCCATGAGTGGAAATTAACATACGAAGAATGCATAACCCTTCAAAATATTGCTGAACTATATCTTGAAAAAGGAAATATTATTGAAAGTTACAACTTGTTTTCACAGAGTTTTGATTTAGCAAATAACTTCAATTTCATTTCAGAAAAAGCTTTGTCATTGATAGGAATGGCAAAAGCAATGCTTGAAAAACCTAATCTATCGGGTGCAGAAGAATTTCTGAATGAAGCCTTAAACGCTATGTCAGAAAACAAGGAAAACAGGGTTGAACTGGAATATTTTTTAGCAAAAATCAAACTGCACCTTCTTCAAAATGACATTGAACAAGCTTATATGGCTGCAGAACAAGCAATAAAAATAGTAGAACCACTAAAAAATCCTTTTACCCGTATCAAAACATTTAGAATATATTCACAGGTACTCAAACACAAAAAAGTATTCAATAAAGCATTGGAAATTCTTAATATGTGCGAAAAACTCGCAAGTCAAATAGACTCTTACTTAGAGCTTACAAAAACTTACTACGAAATAGCAAGTATCCACCTAATTTTGGGAAATAAAAAAGAATTTAAAGAAAGTATAAAATTAGCTTCCATGTGGGCTGAGAAAATAGACGATGAATGTTATATAAAATTCTTGATCATGTCTCTTTCAAAATAAATAAGAGGCTAACTTCACAATTTTAAGAAGTTAGCCTCTTTAGTAATGTTTTATCGTAATGTAGCTTTCTTAATAACCACATCATTAATTTTCTTTTCATATGCAGTTGTATAGGTCATGCCACCACTTATAATGTCGATGCGTGAAACATTAAAATTAACTTTTGTAGCAGTCAAATTTGGTTTTAACTTAAACAATACATTCTTCGAAATAATTCTCAATCCATTTGACATCCTTGTTGAATTATCAACAATAAGTTGCAATGGAAATGTTATGTTTGTATTTAATGTATTAGACGGAGTCATTTCAACATAAATCTTTACTTTTGAAGTCGGATCATAATTGAAAAGACCCATATCATCAACTTTAAGTAACAAATTAGCACTTGAATTGTCTGCAATCATCTTTTTTGTGATAGAAAAACTTTTTATCATATTATTTGCATCAATAACAAACAAATTAAGTGGTGTTAAATTCATTGAATTTGTAGTGCTATTTATGCTATACGATAGTACAGGCGTAAATGAGATCGTACCTTCACGCAAGAATGTCACCTTATAATCTATAGTCAAACTTGTCGGTGTTGGTCCTGAATCAACCGCATAATTTAATGATGGATTTGTTGTGGTAACTTTTTGTAAAGTAACGTAAGAATTATTAACCGAAAGTGAAAAATTGTTAATAACAGTAGCAATATCAAGTGATTTACCATATGCACTTATTGTAAGTTTAGCATCATAAGGAGTATTGGGTACAAATATATTGCCATTACCTATTACCTGGAATGTGGCACTAATTCCAGGTTGTCTTACAAACTCAATCTGCCCAAGGTTGACTTCCAAGCTTCCTGTACTTTCACCATTTACTGTGTCATACTTTCTAAATGTTAAAGTAGCTTTCCCAAGATTATATATCCCTTCTGTGTTTGAATTAATCTTAAACGAAATCTCCTGAGCAGCTGGAGTTCCTCCACCGTTCTCAAAGGTGATAGGATTAAATGCTCCTATTAATTTGCCATTTTCAACCTTCCACCCTAATGGCATGGAAGTGATTGTAAGTCCTGATGGAATAGGGTATTCAACTGTAAGATTGTCATATGTGACTGCTAAGTTGATTATTTTGAATATATCCTGCAAAATAGAATTTAAAGCATTTGCGCTTGAAATATAATATGACTTACCATTTGCAGTGCTTGCCATCAAATCAATAAAAGTCTTATCTACATCAGCACCCGTTGTATCAACACCTACAACAAAAAGTTTTGCTCCACTTTGAGAAAGAGATTGCACCGCAGAAAGTGTTTCTGATTTAGTAGTATTATCCGGCTGCGAACCTGGACCATCTACTAAAGGATACCCATTACGCGTTCCGTTTAAATAAAACGTAGGCATACCGTCAGTGATAAATATTACATATTTGTCATTCCCCGATGGAGAAGCATCAAGTAAATTTTTTGCCTTGTTTAAAGCAGCTTCCATATTTGTTCCACCAGAAGCAACCATATTGTCAATTAGGCTTTTGGCAGAATTTACTGCTGAAGCATTTGTTAACTCTAAAAGGCTCGTTGTGCAAGTATTGGGCAATGAATAAGGTCCATATATGGTTGACGAATTTCCCTTTTGCCAACTTCCGTTTTGCAAATAAAATCCTTTAACGTAGAAATTCGAATTATCATTCACAAAGGTATCAAAATCTACAATGCCAAGCTTATCACCACTTTTTACTGAGTTTTTAAAGCTGTCAATAAGATTTTTGGCAGCATTCTTTGCAGCAGTCATCTTACCGTTTGCGCTCATAGAACCTGAAGAGTCAATGACAAGTACAACAGAAACAGGCGACCTTGAAACATTAATTGACCCTGTGGGTGTAAGTTTGAGCTTTACTTCAACGTCGTTTCCAATATAGCTCTTACTTTTTACAGGTCCTCCACTTAAGCTGATACTTACTGAAGAGGTATCTCCAGCTTTTGCCTTTGGTGAAAAGTAAACCACGCCTCCTATTACTGTCATTACAATCAATAAAATACCAAACCACGCCAAAAATCTTCTTTTCACTTTAATCCCTCCTTTTTCTCACAATACAAACACTTTATTTAAACCCAAAAAATCCTATTCTAATTTCAAATATCTTCTAATTTAAATTATACCACTCTCATCAATCATTAACAACCTGTCTTTTGCTTTTTACTTTAATATTTGTCTTTACAGTGTTCTCATAAAATGTAGTAACAAATGGTATTTCTATAATGTCATTTGTGTCTATACCTTTTATGAAGAAATTATAAAGCTGTCCTAACCTGTCTGAAATACTACTAAAGTTTGCATAATTAAAGTAATACATTAGCTGACTCGAAACCCCTCGACTATATTCAATTTTCAGATTACCATTTCCAGCGACTACTATATCCCCCCCTGCTATTATATTTCCTTTTAAAATTTTCTCTGTAGTACTGCTGTTTTTTAGCAAAACACTACCTTTAGAAACGATCAAAACATTTTCTATATTACCAAGCGGAACTCCGTTCCAGCTGGGTAAACCAAAGTCAATTTCTTCTACATCATTTTTACTAATCACTATCAGGTTCTTATCATCATTGATTACAAGTCTGTCAGATAAAAGCTGATCAAAATCGACAAAATCTATTAAATCGAACTTATCTCGTGTTGTATCTAATAATCCCTTATCCACAAGATTGAGCTCCTTGAAAAACTGCTCCACAGTTGGATCAATTATGTTATCAATAACTGCCGCCCTCAAAGATTCAGAAGATGAAATGGTAGCACCTAAGTTTATAAATTCACCTGAACCTCCAGGTGCAGTCCCAATGGTAGAATGAATTGTACTTTCGTTCAAAATGTTAAGTACTCTCCTTGCTAAATAAAGCTTTCCATTTGCATTTAAAAAATAATGAAAGTAACTTGTATCATATGGATTGGAGGGGTTAAAGTTTATGTTGCCACCACCAACATTTATATTAGACGCTCCCATATTATATGGCGTATCAAAATCATCAGGGTCTTTTACATGTGCTGTAAGGTAATGCAGAACAAAGTTTATTGCTCTCTCTATATTTGAAATTGTACCAGTTCCCACAGTGTCAACATCCATATCATATAGCTTTATATCCACTTCCTCAGTTGGACTTACTTTAACTTTAAATGGCTTAAAATAATCCGGTGCAAACAAATCTGCAGTTGTAAAACTACCAATAGTTCCACTTAATCCAAGTGTATTCAGAAGGTCGGTCAAGTCAGCCGAAGGAAGATTAAAATATTGATAGATAGTAAAATTTGGTATTAAGGAAGAGCTTTCAGGCATTCTAAAAAGCTTATCTTTACCATATTCATCAATTCTGTGAATTTCATCAACATACGCAACACCCATAAGAACAATATTTCTTCCTACAGTTAACTTTGCTGTATCTTCGTTAATTATTATGGAAGAACTGCTATTATAATTGTATGGAGTATCACCTGTACCAAGTCCGATCAGCGAACCTGAGATACTGATATTGCTGTTTTGTGCATACATAGATACGTTATCCATTATGTATGCATTTTTGTTTATAGTTATCGTGGAACTGTCAGCAGTATTTTCAGTAACAATACTGTGGCAATATACATCATCTGTAACTATAATCTGGGAATTTGGCGCACATGCCTTTATAAATCCACCATAAAGTGCATATTTGTCTCTCAAACCATTTATTGTTGGAGGAAGATTAGGATTAGAATCAGTATAACCAACAAAAACCGGTGCACTTTCAATTCTTATATTTCCACTTTTTATGCCTGAACTTCCTATAATGCTCTCTATTCTACTCTTTACGGCAGAATCAATTGGATTTACCCTTGAATCTGATGCCAAATTATCAAGCTGCGTCTGGGTAATTCCAGCTAAAATTCCACCAAAGTACTCAGAAGGATTTGAATATCTTACATCGTTTGCAGTTCCTCTTACATATACCTTGCCACCTTTTATACTGAATAAATTCGAATCATTAATAACAATAAGGTTTCTTCCGGCAAAAAGAGCATAGTCAAGTATGTGATTAAAACTCCTTTTTATTGTCCTTGTCGTGAAATTTAAAGCACTACTTTTGTAAGGGAAAATGCTAAAATCTACTCTTAAAACTCTTTTGGTCTTTTCTTTTAACAGTTTTACAATAACCTCCATTTTTACATCAATTGGATTTTCTATTTCAGTGCTTGTCATATGCAAGTTCACATCAACAGCCGGGTCAAATTTTATTTCAACGTCGACATCAGGATTGTTAAAATCAACCATTTTCATAAAAGAATATAGGTCATTAGAAGTACCTCTCCAATTGTCAATTTTATAAGTTACACCTGATACAGTAAATTCAATTACTGGTCTTTCGCTTGGTAAGCCTGAAGCTGTAAAAAAATTGTTCATGTATTCTTTAAACTTTTCTAAAAATTTTACTTTAACCTTATTTTGATAATCGCGATTGATTGCAGCAACTGCATTATCATAGTCAGTTTTGGTTATCATTCCATTCATATACTGAATATAATACTGGTTTTCTCTTTCTTGGTAATCTTTCAAAATATCTACAATATCAGGGTTTTGGGTATTGAGCACACCACTTTCCATAAAAACATAGTTATCAGCCATTTTACGTGCCTTATCTGCAACCATGTCAAGATAGTATACCACTCTTTCAAAAACACTTTCAGCATCGTAATATGCTCTGTTTTTTGCATAGTACCCCTTGCTAATTTTGAGTGACGACATCGCAGCTTCAATTAGTGCAACCGACATCACAAACATCACCGCTATGAAAATTATCGTAAGAACCAGAGTCGAACCTTTATGCTTGTTTCTCATTCTCATAACTATTTCACCCTATATGAATAATAGGTTGTATAATCTTTCACAAATTGTCCTTTAGGATCATATATTTTAAGACAAACTCTCCTGACTTTCTCTTCCCCTGTGAGAATAGCTTGCCTTGAAGAATTATCATAAACTATGAATGGGGTTGTAGCTATAATTTTTATGTTGTTATTAACATTTGTTAGCCACAAATTGAACATGGTAGTCGTAAGTTTGTTTGAAAGATCATAAACACCATCAATTATAACATGAAGATAATGTGATGAAGTATCTGAAACAAACTCAGCACCAAGCTTTGCAGGGTCCGTAGCTCCACCACTTATAAAAGTTGCAACTGTTGCATTGTTTAGGATAAAGGTATAAGTAGCTTTTTTTCCTACTTCGTCATATCTTATTTCGATTTTGAGCTTGTCATATGAACTTGAAGATATATTTCTTTCATAAGGAGTATGGGTAGTCAGATCTTCTATTGTTAACTTTCCTGCTGGATCAAGGAACATCCTAAAATCAATCTGGCTATTTTCAATATTTTGAATGGTTCCTGTTTTAAAAGAATCATCTATATCATAGTTTACAGTATATCCATTTATGTTCATACTTCCTGTCCCATAAACATTCTGATACACAAGAGTTTCAACAGCCTGGTTGATGACCTCAGCAATTTCAAGGTTTGTTTTTGCACTCATGTTCACTTTGAGAGACTGCTGAATAAGTAGCACAATAGGGGTGACAAGCAGAGCAAATATTGCCACTGTCACTATAACCTCAACAAGGGTATACCCTTTAAAAGTTTTTCTCATCTTGCTCGCCACCCCACATCATTTTCTTGTTACATTGACTTTTGAACCGTTTGTTACAATGTTAACTCTTGGTTTTTGCTTATCATCGTTAGATATATAAACCTTAATCGGTTTGTCAGAATTGTTGGTTATCTTAAGTGTCACCACATTATCATCGTCTTTATATTTTCTTGGACTTGAAAAAACAACAATTAAAATCTGACTACTGCTTTGAAAATTTAGCTGGTCAAAACTATTGCCCTGTGGATAAACACTTGCTTCAGTTCCCATTTTATAGTAATATTTGTCTCCTTTTTTTTCAATAGTTATATATGCATTTTCGTTTTTCTTTTTTGCTCCAAAAATTGAACCCTTTCCAGTTTTTTCGATGGTTATATTTGTAGTTGGAGAATACAACGTTGACACTGTAACAACAAAATCAGCCTTTGTATAGTCAACCTTCTCATTTGACAACTGATTTTGTTGCTGCTCTGGCTTATTTGAATTAGGCTTGTTGGAAGAAATATTGGCAGATGTTTGTGGTAAAGTTGTTTGCTGCTCGGAATTAGTTACAGATAAATTATCTGTTCTTTCTACTTTTACTGTGGGCTGTGACGCTGGCTCATTTTTTTTTAAGTCCTCTTCTGTATAACTAAACTCAACCTTTTGCCCAGTTCCTCCGCTGAACAAGTCACCCTTGCCAGAGGGGATTGAAAAATTTTGCCACTGTCTCACAGGTGCGAGGGTATCTTCGTATCCATAAAATCTTATCTCAAAACTTGCTGTAACCATATTGTTATTGCCACTTGATAGAGAAATTGAATCAAGAGAATACAAAGGCAAAAAATCTTTTTGCAGGAATAAAAGCTTTTTAAAGTTTGCATATGTCATCTGCCAGTTCTGTTTAGATGAATAAAAATATGCTTTTGCAATATTTACATTGTTATAATTCACATTCAAATTTTGTTTTTGTGAAAAGGTAAAATCTGAGGTCTTGCTTCCTACCATCTGAGCAAGTCTTTGAAGGTCAAGCATTGAAAATTTTTCGTCTTGATTTGGAGGTATTTTCTGGCTGATTACTACGTAGTCTTTCTCTATTTCTTCAAGCTTTGCTTTTTGTGCATTGTACAATGCAATTTTTTGCTCTATTTCACTGAGGCTATTTTCCAATTGTTGTTTTTCAGAAAGTAAACTGCTCAATTTTTGAGCATAGGGATTGTAGAAAAAATTGTAAAACAAAAACCCTAAAAGCACCATACCAAGAATTAACAAAAGCTTTTTATCTCTCTCTGTAATTTGCACTTTTGCTCACTTCCTTGCTATATCTGCAGATATTGTTGACATTTTCGAATTCTCATCTCCTGTTACACTGCTAAAACTAACGTTTGTAAAGTAATCACTTGTCTGAAGGTTGTAGACAAATTGTGTAACAGTTTCAAGCTTATCAGCCCTTACGGTACATGTTATTTTTTCGGTTGAAATGTTCAAACTCTCAAATTTTAATGCCGAAGGAGTTAAAGACTCAAGCTTGTCCAAAATCTCTAAAAATTTTATATGTCCACTTGATATATATTCAAGCAAAGCTTTTTTTTGAGTATACAATGTTTTCTTTTCGACAAGCTTCTGTGCTTCATCCATCTGCTGCTGTTTTATTGTTATCTCATTATTTAATCTTCTAATATCATTGTTCGTGGCCATTATTCTGGTTAAAAAAATCGACGCAATTAAAGCAAACACACAGATTTCTAAAATGAGCAACAAAAAATAAATTTTTAATGTTGCATCTTTCTTCTTTATACCTCTTTCATAAGCCAATAACAGGTTTATATCTTTAAGATTTTTTGCCATTATTACCTCTCCTTAGAATTTTAAAAACTAAGAAACTAAATAAGTCCACTTATAGTTGTGGAATAATTACAAACTTCATTCTTTGTGAGTATTATCTTCTTATTGATTGACTGCAGTTCGGTTAGCAAAACCATCTCAGCATTTATCTTTGTTCGCAAAACATCACTTATATCTATATGCTGACAAACCTCGCCCATAAGATACACTTTTGAAAGACTCTTGCTATCCTGTTCTCTACTTTTATAAAACTCATAAAATTTTGAAATATTTTCAACAATCTCATTTATAGTATAGGTATAGAAATATTCTATGTAAGCTTCAGCACCTTCTTCTTCACTAAACATTCTTTCTAAATCATAATTAGGAAACGTTTTGGAAAGAACAATTTCATCTTCGTTGAGTATTACAACAGTTATATAAGACCTTACAATGTTTACAATCATTATAAGCTCTTTATCCTTATCTTTTCTGACCCTTCTTTCTAAAGCTACAAGTTTAGATATTGTATTTGGCTCAATATCAATTTTCTTAACCTTGAAACCAAGCTTTTTAGTAACTGTTACTATATCTTCAACAAGACTTTTAGGAAGAGCCACGAGCAAAATTTTTTGTTTCTTTGTTTTCCCTTCATTAAACACCTTCAGTTGTTTATAATCAATAACATAATTTTCAATGCTTGTTGGAAAATACTGTTTTGCTTCAAATGTAATAAGATTAAATGTCTTGTCTTCATTGAGGTACGGCACTACTAATTCTCTGATAATCATGTTAGAAATACCCGATAAAACGAAAGTTATATTATTTTTGGGAAAACTATTCTTCAAAAAGATATTGCCCAATGTTTCATAAAAAAGATTTGGTTCAAGTTTCATGTCATTTATGATAATATTATCTTTCAGGTGCTCTTCAGCAAATTTATTTACATGAATACCTCCTGAAAAACTCCCTTCAGCAATCTTCACGTAGTTTTTACCTATTTCTATTGCTACTTTTGTGTTCATATTCTTCCAAAACCCCTCAAAATAGAATTTTTATCAGTCATATCGTCTGTTATAAACAATCTTATAAGTCCTTGTTTGACCACGAACACCTAAATCTACCGTGTATTGAATAATTATTTGAGGCGGATTGTCTGTTACAGTAAAATTAACCACTTTCCCTTTTAAATACCATACAGTTGAGCTATTTGACCCCATCCTTTTTTCTATTGTAATTTTCTTCTCACTTGATTCGTAACCAATTAAATACTCAACACCATTTGGATAACTTGTTTGGTCCTCATAAACTACCATATAAACTTTCCCTGAAAGAGGATAATAAGCAATGCTTTGCTGGTCTGCCATCTGTAGCCACTGCTTTATACTATCTTGAAGCCTCTTTGCCTGGGATTCAATATTTGCAATTTGAGCCTCTTCCTGTACCACCTTAAAGTTATTCGTAAAAAAGCTGTACAGAGCAACAATGATTATTCCAACAATTGCAACAACGACTATTATCTCAACAAGTGTAAAACCTTTTAAACCTTTTTTCATTGCACTTCAACGCTCCCCGGTGGTGTGCTGTTAAGTATTATCACTTTTTTGTAGTTAGAACCAGATAGTGGAATTACTTCAATTTTGTTTTGTGCTGAAAATACGTAAGTGTTACCCCTTGCAGCTACAGAGCCTGTAAATCTTAAAATTTCTCCATTTGGTTTAAATGTTATATATATTGCAACAGCTCCTGCACTATCCATTAATATAGACGAACCGGCAGCATTTTGAAGTTTAACTGTTTTTGATTTTATCTCTTTTAACACAATCTCATTGGAAGAAGCTCCTGTATCAAACTTTATCAACTGAATCTTTAAAGACTTTTCTCCTGTTACAGGGTCAGAAATGTAATAGTTGTCAATTCTTATGTAATACTTTGAAATATGCCCACCTGTTGATGAAGTGAAGGTATCATATTCCATTTCAGAATCAATCTTTTCATAAAGTTCTCTTATCATTGCAGCAAACTGTGTTGCCACGCTGTTTACATCAGCTCTTTTTTTCATCGCTATATAATTGGGAACAGCAATTGCCAAAAGGATAGCCAAAATCGCCAAAACAATTGCTATTTCTTGCAGGGTAAAGCCTTTAAACCTTTTCATCTTATCCCTCTTCTATTCTAAAAGCTTTAATCATGTTTTGGATTGTTTTTTACAATGAAAGCAGCTGCTGCAATTGCAGCTGTAATATCTACGGTGAACTGATCCTGAAGTTCTGCAAGCCTTTCAAAAAGTTCTCCTTCTTTTGTGACAAAATACCTTGGTGGAAGCCTGTTGAGTGCTAAAGCCAAAATATCAAGCTTACACTTTGGACACTTGCAAACATCAATGTTTTCAAGAACTTCATCTATCATGTTCCCTACTGCTTCTTCCATATAGTTTTTTATTGTGTACACCATCATTTCCCCCTTTGGTTCTGTTACAACTACTTCTAAGCTCTAAAATAATTAAAATACATTTGCAAAATTCTATCTCCATAAATCATAGTAATGAAAAGTGCTACTGTTATATACGGTCCAAATGGAACTTCACTTTTTATATTCTTGTTTCTCAATATCATCATCAACACTGCAAACACAGCACCAAAAATAAAAGCAAGAAAATTTGCCAAAATAGCTTGAGCTGCTGTAAATCCTGCGCCACCTGCTGCAATTAAAAGCACATCTCCAAATCCCATTGCTCCGCCTTTAGACAGGATATAAATTATCAAAATCAAAAGCATTGAAAAAAACATTCCTGAAAAAATACTTAGTACAGTGTTAAAGCTTACTCCTCTTTCCAAAAATATCTGAGCACATCTTGCTATAAAAAGCAATAAAACACTTGCTGTTGAAATTTCCATTGTATCAATGTCAACCGCTGAAATATAAAGTAATATACAAAAGATAGCAAATGAAATAAACATCTGTGCTGAAATACCATATCTTAAATAACACAAAAGCCCACCTAATGCTGTTAAAATCTCAACAATTGGATACCTTATAGAAATTTTTTGTCCGCAGTACCTGCACTTTCCTTTTAAAAAGATGTAACTTAAAACAGGAATCAAATCATACCATTTTAATCTTTTATTACAATTAGGGCAGTGGCTCGGAGGGAATACAATTGACTCCCCCCGAGGAACTCTATAAATACATACATTCAGGAAGCTGCCAAGGGTGAAAAATAGAACAATTAATACTGCTAACATACTACCCTTTCAATTTTTAAATTAAAACTTAGATATTATTTATACTTCCAGTATGGATTGGTATCATCTTGAGGATTAATTTCTGGGAACAACCACCATGTAGTTGACCCTGATCCTGATCCCGTACTTACACCAACATAAACTTCTTCAGAAGTTGTATTAGCTGTAACACGCCAATCCCAACCACTGTTAAATCTAATCTTAGGAATACCACCATTTATTCTCTGCTCAACATAGCTTTTAAGGTTATTATCAGCAGATATTGGTTGATCATTTAAATTTACATTACCTCCATCAGCCATATATTGCTGAATTTGTGTTGCAATTGCTTTTGCTGAACTTAAATCTGCTGTAACTTTTGATTTATTTATTAACCTCAACACCTGCGGAACTGCAATTGCTATCAGCACCGCAATTATTGCCATAACAACTACCATCTCAATCAATGTAAAACCTTTATTCTTCTTGTTTACCTGTGCTACAAGCCATTTCATCATCTCAAAATCGACCTCCTATTTTTTATTTATAATTTTGATCAAACTCAGGGAAAAGTTCCCACTGATTTGAGTCATCCCCCGCATAAATTTTAAAAACGGATGACTCATACTTGTAGTAAAAATAATAACTTTTATTTAACCTTGGCCTTGGCAGGCTTCCTGTCAAGTACTTGCTCAGTTTAAAGCCAGATTGCCCTCCAATTTGGTCTGAGTCAATCTTATGCAGGTTAGAATCAGGTATAATTTCGTCCAAACTTTTACCACTCTCTTCCTGCCACATCAAAAATGCATATGCAATGTGTCGTGCTGTACTTGAATCTGCTCTTTTTTGAACATTTTGAACTAGTCTTAAAACTTGCGGTGTTGCAATTGCTACTATTACTCCGATTATAGCAATTACAACAACAATCTCAATTAATGTAAACCCATAAAACTTTCTTTGCATAAGCCACCGCCCTTTTTTATGTGCCGATGCTCCCATAGAGTTTGAACATCGGCATAATAATTGAGGCAAGTAAAAATCCTACCATCAAAGCTAAAAGCACAATCATCACAGGTTCAAACAGTGATGTAAGCCTTGTAACCTGATTCTCAACCTCATTTTCGTAGTAATCTGCTGCTTTTTCAAGCATGTACTCAAGCTGTCCTGTCTCTTCACCTGTCTTTAACATGATGTTCATAAGCTTTGGAAAAATCCCCATATCCTCAATCGGATAGCTTAACCCCTCACCACCTTTCACTCTTTCTATCACCCTGTCAAATTCCTTTTCTATATAGGCATTTGACAGAATGTTTTTAGTTGTATCCAAAGCCGTTATCAAGGAAACACCAGCGTTCAAAAGGGTTGCCAGTGTCCTTGTAAAACGGCTGGTTACCTGACCCAATGTAAGCTTTCCTATCACTGGTATTCTGATTTTTATTTTCCCAACTATGATTCCACCAGTCGGAGTTGATTTAAATATTTTATACCCAAAAATAAGAGCAATTATTCCAAACAAAAGGTAAATGCCATTGTGTTGCATAAATTTACTTGAATTTATTACAAACCTTGTTGTTGCAGGAAGTTCAACCTGCAATTCTTCAAACAAGCCTACAAAAGTTGGGATAACATATGTCAACAAAATTATTAAAACAATCACAGCAACACCTATAACAATTGCAGGATACATAAGAGCATTTACTATCTTTTGCCTGAGTTTTAACTCTTTTTCAAAATGGACTGCCATTTTATCCATTGATTTATCAATAGAACCTGCAACCTCTCCAGCCTCAATCATATTTATAAGAATTGGTGGGAAAAACCTTGGATGTTCTCTCATAGCTGCTGATAAAAGGGTGCCTCGTTCTACCTTTTCGTAAAGGTCATTTATAACCTTGCCAAAAGGTCTTCCCCTGTACTGCTGCCTCAACACATCTAAACAGCTCAAAATTGAAATACCAGCAGAGAGCATTGTTGCAAACTGTCTGCAAAAGATAGATAGGTCTTTAACTGTTGTTTTATTGCCAAAAGGTAGTTTTATTTCTCTTTGAAACGTCCCTTTTTCTTTTATTTCTAATACAAACACATTCTTTGACTTCAAAATTTCAATTGCTGTCTTTTCATCTTCAGCTATAATGGTACCATTAACTTTCTTGCCTGAAGAATCCATTGCACTGTATACGTACTCTGCCATCTTAGCAATTCAACCCCTTTAGAATATCAAAAGCTTGTTTATAAGTTCCTGGTCAGATGCATACATTACTGCATCCTCTCTTGTTATAAGTCCTCTTTTATATAAATCAACAAGTGATTGTTCCATTGTTATCATTCCCATCTTAGTATTTGTTTGAATTACTGACTGGATTTGATATGTTTTGCCTTCTCTTATGAGGTTTCTAATTGCTGAGTTTGCTATCATAACCTCAACAGCAACAACTCTACCTCTGCCGTCTCTCCTTGTTAAAAGCTGTTGCGATACAACTGCTTGAAGAACTGTTGAAAGCTGAACGCGTATCTGCTGTTGCTGATACGGTGGGAAAACATCTATGATCCTGTCAATAGTTTTTGCTGCGCCAATAGTATGAAGTGTTGAAAAAACCAAGTGCCCGGTCTCTGCAGCGGTAAGTGCTATGGAAATTGTCTCTAAATCTCTCATCTCGCCAACCAGAATTACATCAGGGTCCTCACGAAGAGCAGCTCTCAAGGCTGCTGCAAAACTTTGTGTGTCATTCCCTATCTCTCTTTGATTAACAATACTCTTTTTGTGTCTGTGAAGATATTCAATAGGATCTTCCAATGTAATAATATGTAAGTTTCTCTCAGTGTTTATTATATCTATAAGCGATGCTAATGTGGTCGATTTCCCTGAACCAGTCGGACCAGTAACAAGCACAAGCCCTTTGTTGAGTTTTGTAAAATCCTTCAAAACTGGAGGAAGCCCCAATGTCTCAAACTTTGGTATATCCTGAGATATTGTCCTGAATGCAATGGCAAAAGAACCTCGCTGTTTATATGCATTTACTCTAAACCTGCTGAATCCTCTTATACTGTAAGAAAAATCAACTTCCCCATATTCTTCCAAACGTTTGTACTGATATTCATTTGTAATTTCTCTAACAAATCTTTCAGTAATTTCCGGAGCAAGACTCAAATCGCTCATGCGCGTAAGAACACCGTGTACCCTCATCACAGGAGGCGAACCTGCAGTGATATGTATATCAGATGCGCCTTTTAAAAATGCTTCTTTTAAAATCTCGTTGATATCCATCTTAAAATTCCCCCTAACCTATCCTCATTATTGGCATCTTTAATCCCCTCGAACACTTAAGCTCATTCAAGTGAAAATGTTACTCTTAAAAACTCTTCAAATGTTGTTGTGCCATTTAAAACTCTTTCTCTGCACGCATCTTTTAAAGTCTTCATTCCTTCTTTTATCGCAAGTTGTTTTATTTCGTCACTGCTCACATCTTTTTTCACAATTAATCTTTTTAGTTGATTGGTTACTATCATTATTTCATATATTCCAGACCTTCCGTAATAACCTTTATTGTTACAAAGTGAACAACCTCTTCCTCTATATAATTTTACATTGTAACTTTCTTCTATGTCAAGAGTTTTAAGTTCTGTTTCTGTAGGAACATACTCCTCTTTGCAGTATGGACAAATCCTTCGAATAAGCCTTTGAGATATAACACCAACAAGAGAAGAGCTTATCAAAAAATTTTCTATACCCATATCAACAAGTCTTGTAACAGCAGACGGTGCATCGTTTGTATGAATTGTAGAAAGCACAAGATGCCCTGTTATAGCAGCTCGAACAGCCATATCAGCCGTCTCTTTGTCCCTAATCTCACCTATCATTATAATGTCAGGGTCCTGTCTTAAAATAGAACGCAAAGCTGCTGCAAATGTGAGCCCTGCTTTCGGATTTACCTCAACCTGATTTATGCCATATATGGTACTCTCAACAGGATCTTCTACTGTTATGATGTTCTTGGCACCTGTGTTAAGCTCATTAAGTATAGTATATAAGGTAGTAGTTTTTCCGCTTCCAGTTGGACCGCACACAAGAATTATCCCGTGTGGCGCTGATATAATTCTATTATACTTTTCCAAATCATCTTCTGTAAAACCAAGTTCTGTTTTGGATTTAATAAATGCTCCCTTATCTGCAATTCTTATAACTATCTTCTCCCCGTAAACTGTTGGAAGGGAAGAAATTCTCATGTCATATACCTTGTCAGCAAACAAGAAAGTGGTTCTACCATCCTGCGGCACTCTTTTTTCGGCAATGTCCATGTTACCTATAACTTTTATCCTTGCAACAAGAGATGGTAACGTCTCAATTTCAAGCTGAAGAATGTCATAAAGTATACCATCTATTCTAAACCTTACTCTTATTTCATTTTCAAACGGCTCGATGTGAATGTCGCTTGCTCGCGATGTTATTGCCTGCTCAAATATGGAGTTTACAAGCTTGACAACAGGACCTTCTGTGTCATCTTCAGAACTTATCTGCATTCTCGTCGTCTGAACCCTTCTTTGAGGAGCACCCTCTTTTTTGAGCTCTTCAATTGCCTTTAGAGCTTCTTGCTTTCCGTAAAACTTTTCTATCTGTCTTTTTATCTCAGAAGCTTTGGCAATAACAGGCTGAACATTTTTGCCAGAAAAAATTGCAACATCTTCTATTGCAAAAATGTTGAGCGGGTCTGCCATTGCAACAACAAGCTTGTCATCTTTTAATTGAATAGGAATGATAGTATGTCTTCTTGCTATGCTTTCAGAGACTAAATTAACAACCTCTGGGTCAATTATATACTGGTCAAGCTTAACATGAGGAATTCCCAGCTGAAACTCTAGAACCTCTAAAATTTCATCTTCTGTAACATAGCCTTTTTCAACAAGGATCTCCCCTATTTTTTTGCCTGTTTTTTTTTGAATTTGAAGTGCTTCTTCTAACTGCTGTCTTGTGATAATTCCTGCCTCTAATAAAAGCTCACCTATTTTTCTCTTTTCGTTTACTGGCAACTGAATTCACCCTCTTTTAGTCTTTACCATTTTTTAACCTTCTTTAAAACTTAGCCTGCAACCTCGGTAAGCTTGTTTTTCTCCTCAAAAAATTCTATCTTCATTTCCTCTTGTTTTTTCTCCAATTGGTATTTAATGTCAGTAATAGTAATCAAATATATTCTCCACCCAGATTCTATCTTTTCTATGCTGATGAATTTTACAGCCTTTTCACTTTTTATAGCAGGAATAGTATCAGTAAAATCACCTGCATAAGAAGGTACATCTAATATTATTATACCATTTTCCTCAAAAATCCTGTAGGAAATATCATCTGCATCTATATACTTTATAAAAACACCATTATCATCCACTTCAATTTTTGAAGTTGTCTTTTTAAATTTTAAAAGAAGTTGTGATAAGTTGGACTCAATTTCCCAATGTGCACGGTTAAAGCTTACTCTTATACTCAGATTTTCCTCAGCAGGTATAAACTCCATAAGCTTTACTATTCCGTTCTCGTAATACTGAGAAGTCAACTCAATCTGGTCATATACAATTTTTGACAGTTTTATTTCTAACATACCTTTTCCTATTTGCTCAACTTCAGGTTCTCTAAGCAGTTCACCGTCAATGCCAAGTTTTAAATACGCTTCTGTTTCGCTGTTGAGAATAACTTCACAGGCTGTTAATTCAGGAAGTTTTTTTATAATAATTTTAACAGTTTTTTCTTCATCAGAACTTACAACGGCAACTGCCTTTTTATTAGTTTTTATCACAATTCCATAGTTTCCATTAGACTTATAAACCTGATAACTCTTGATAAGGCTATCTTCAACTTTGAACAATCCAGTGGGAGTAAAGATTCCCTTTTTATTGATTTCTAATTCAAACTGATTGTTCTCTCTATCTTCTTTGAGAACAAAATCATTTTTATTAAGTCCATTGAGCTGGATAAAATTCTCAGAAACCATAATTTCTATTTCATCCAGAATAAATTCTATATCAAAGCCGTTTTCATGTTCACTTACAATAAAATCATCCTTAAAAGAATAGATCTCTATCCTTACTTTATCATTTTCCAATTCTTTAAAGACAATTTTTTCTATACAACAAGTTTCAAACTCAATAGGTAAAGTTGATATATTTTCTAATTGTGCATCCAAAATTTCTATTCTAATAACTCCATTTTCTTGTCTAATCTCTTTCTCTAACCTTCCTTCTCCTCTTATGTGTAAGATAGCAATGTTATCTTTTTCTTCGTATTCATAAAAGTTGATTTTGTTCTGAGCTTTCAACGGTGTCAGGTAAACATCTGTAGATACCTTATCTTTAGCCAAAATAGAATAAAAACTACATCTTTTCTTAAGATAGATTAGACCCTCATAGCCATTTTTAACTTTTTCAACTTCAACCTTTTCTATAAACTGATTGTCTTCTACCATAGAATCTTTTATTAGATTTACAAATCTATTATTTATACTAAATCTTAACTTCTTATCTTCAACAAGTTCAAGCTCTATTTCAGATGGTTTGATATTCTGGAAAATTAGTCTTGTTTGCAAATTATCGTAAAGTAAAAACGCTCTCAGCGCTCTGCATAAAATAAGGATTCTGCCATCTTCTTTTGATACACTCACTTTATTTACTGGAGTAGATATAATCATGTAACTCTTTGCTTTGGCATAATCTTTTTTAAACTCTATCCATTCAATAAAACCATCTTCATATTCATATCGCTGATTTAAAAACCCCTCAGGAATATCTAAATCGCTAAAATAAATATATACTTTGCCATTTTCTCTATCGTGATCCATTAGAATCTGTGCATCTTCAGACGATGAAATTATTTCAACTACTGTCATATCTTCTTTAGTAAATACATTCCATCTTTTAATTGCATTTGCTTCTTTTAATCTTATACCAAATGAACTTCTTCCTTCAATCTTTTCATATTCCAAGAGTTTTGAACTTTTAACCAGTACTGCATAACCTTTAAAAGTCTTAAGTATTTCAATAGTTTCAACCAAGCCATCATTTATTTCCATTATCTCCTCTTTTATTACTATATCTTTATTTTGGATATTTATCTTTAAATTATTTTCAACTCTTTCTATATCTGTAATTTTTGGAGATATTCCCTCCATAAGTAAAAGTTTCGTCAAGGGATCGTAGGATAAATGAACAACTTCTTTTTGTAATAATATCTCAATTATTCTATCATTTTCCTGTATATTAAACTTCCTAATATCAGTCTTAATTGCAATGTAAACATTATTTGAAATTTCTTCTACTTTTATCTCTTTTAAACCTTCGTCAGAAACTTTTATAATTTCTTTAACACCTGGATCTACTTTACAATCTTCAACATTAATTATAAAACCATTGCCAATCTTCATCTTACCAAAGTTGTATGTCACAGGCTCGTTAAAATAAAGAGACAAAACATATCCTTGGTCTTTTTCAAATACTCTAATATCTTCAAGTCTTGCTTTTTCATTTTCCTCTTGCAAATCTAACTTAAAATCAATATGTAACTCCTCATTTTCAACCTCTTTTTCTTTTACATCTATATTTTCATAAACCTGAGTTTCTGGCATACTTTCTACTGCCGATAATTCATCTTTTAATTCTTTTTCTTCTGAGAGTTTTTCAGATTCTAATATCTGAACTTCTGTAACCTCTTTTCCTTTATCCTCTTTATTCTTTTCTTCACTTCTCATATTTTCTATACTTTCACAAACACTTTTCAATACATTTTCTATTTTCTCTTTTGAGAATGGTTTTGTAATATAATTCACTGCACCTTCCTTTAAAGCCTGCATTACAGCTTCCTGGCCTGAAAGTGCAGAGACCATTATTATTTGAACAAATGGATTCACTTTCTTTATCTCTTTCAAAACATCAATACCACTCATATCTGGAAGAGTTATATCGAGAGTAACAATATCTGGTTTTATTTTTGTCACCTGTTCTATTGCCTCTTTTCCTGTAGATGCTTCAGCTACCACATTGTACCCAAGCTCAGATAATATACCTTTTAAAACCTTTCTTATAAATACGGCATCATCTACTACCATAATTTTCATTTTTGATGCACCCCTCGATTTGTGTCTTTGTATATATTATACCACAAAATTACACAATACAAAAAAATTTTTTTGAAAAGACTATAAAAATACCTATGCAATTTTAACTACTTTCATCTTACATTCATTAATTAATTTATCAACCCATTCTGAACTAATATTAATAGTTTCAAACCAAATTTTTTCTGATTCTACTGCTTGATACACAAGCATTTTAAGACCATTCTCGATTTTCGATTTTCTTTTTTCCGCTTCTCTTAAAAGGAGAGTTTTGAGCGGATTATAAATCATATCATATACAAAAATTGGAGTGTTTTGTTTATAAAATTCAAAGTCAAAAGGACTGCTTTCAATATTCGGATACATTCCCACAGATGTTGTGTTAATAATTATATCGTATTTAAACTCATATCTTCTTAGCCATTCTACTGGAAGGATTTTCAAAATGTCTTGAAAAACCTCTCTTAACCTTTCTGCCTTCTCATATGTCCTGTTTGCAACAAACACCTCTTTTGCACCCATCCTGTAAAGTCCATAGATGCAGGCTTTTGCTGCACCACCGCTACCGAGCACCAATATTTTTTTGTCTTTTACGTCAACCCCTATATCCTCCAAGCTTTTTTTAAACCCTATCCAATCGGTATTGTAAGCCAAAAGCTTCCCTTCCTCTTTCTTCACTGTGTTTGCCGCTTTTATTATTCTGACATCTTCTGAGACTTCATCACAAAACTCCAAAATATCTTCCTTGTAAGGAATTGTTATGTTAAATCCAATAACATCCTTATCTTTTCTCACCATCTCAACAAATTCTTTTAGTTTTACAAAATCAGAGAGTTCGACATTTGAATAAACCGCGTCAATGCCCAATTCAGACAAAATTTTGTTATGAACAAAAGGTGAAATTGAGTGTTTTAAGCTCTTACCAATCAAAAAAAGCTTTTTCATTCCCTCTCATCCTTTTCGTAGTACTTTAATATTTTCTTTTCAAAAATCCTGTTTATCCTTGTTACAAAAAACTCCTTTTCTTTTAATGGTCGGACCAATATCACAAAGAGTTTTAACCTTTTTGCGCCTATAACATCTGTGAAGAACTGATCACCTATCACAGCTGTTTGATGATTTTTCTTGCCTTGATGAAGCAACTGCGATGCTTTCAAAAATCCAGACTTTAAAGGTTTTTTAGCATTATAGATGGCAGGAATTCCAAGCATGCTTTCTATTTTTTTGACTCTATCTTTCTGGTTGTTCGAAACAAGGCAAATTTTAAATCCCATCTTTTGAGCCTTTTTAAGCCACTCAATAATCTCGTCTCTTACATCAAATTCTCCCCATGCAACTATTGTGTTGTCTATGTCGATAATTAGATAGTTTATTCCTCTTTTTATAAGACTTTCAAGATCAATATTCAATATACTTTGACATATCATATCAGGTTTGAACTTTTTTAGCATCTCTATACCCTTTCTCTCCCTTTTGCCATCTAAAAATTGTCAAACAAAAAATGAATCTACACAACTTTTTTGTTTTTTGATTTGTGAAAATACAACCTGATAAGGTATAATTTAATTATATTCTAAGCCTTTATATTTTTCAAAATAAATTGAAAAGGGGGAAGAGATTAAAAATGGTTGAGGTAAAGAAAGTTGAGTATATGGGCTGGGAAAACTGCTACAAAATTTCTAATGGAAAAATCGAAGCAGTTGTCACAACAGACGTGGGACCAAGAATAATTCATTTTGGATTTGAAGGTGGCAAGAACGTATTCTGCGTGGTGGAAGACCAGGCAGGAAAAGTTGGTGGCGATGAGTGGAGAATATATGGTGGAACAAGACTGTGGCACAGTCCCGAAGCTATGCCACGCTCTTATTTTCCTGACAATCATAAAATAGACTTTGAAATTGTGGAAAATGGCATTGTACTGAAACAGCCCACCGAAACTACAACTTTTTTGCAAAAGACAATTGAACTGAAGTTTCACCCAACAGAAGCGGAGGCTTATGTAACATACAAAATCAAGAACAAAGGTCTTTTTGAAGTCAAGTTCGCAATCTGGGCACTTTCTGTAATGGCACCTGGTGGAGTTGAAGTTATGCCAATTCCAAAGATTGATACAGGACTTTTACCAAGCTATCCTTTGGTCATGTGGCCATATACAAAACTTAACGACCATAGAGTCTTGTGGGGTGAAGATTTTATTATCCTAAGACAGGATAAAAACTGCAAGCCACCGTTTAAGATTGGATATCCAAATTTAGACGGCTGGGCTTGCTATTTAAACGATGGAAACTTATTTATAAAACAATACAAACATATAGATGGTGCAGAGTACCCTGACTTTGGATGTTCTTACGAAACATATACAACCGATTTCATGCTTGAGATGGAAACTCTAAGTCCACTTTACACTGTCGCTCCGGGCAAAGAGATTTCTCATCTTGAGGTTTGGCAGCTCAAGAAAGTTGATGCTACCATTGAAAATGAAGAAGATGTCAAAAACCTGATTTTGCCTTTGATAAAAAAGTAAAAAGCATTTTTAAACTTGAAAGGGGCTTTTTCCTCTATTTTTCAGGAAAAAGCCCCCTTTTACTTTCATCTTATGACCCTTTTTGCCATCATAAAAAATCTTCCATAATATGAATTTAGGTCAGTCTCTGTTACACGTCCCCTTGCACTCGATGCATGAATGAACTTGCCACCGCCTAAATATATGCCAACATGATTTATATAATTTTTCCCGCCATCTGTGTCAAAGAAAAGCAAATCTCCCGGTTCAATTTCACTATACGAAATTCTCACACCATTTGTCCTTGCCATGTCAGCTGCTGTTCTTTCCAAATGTATTCCAAAGTTCTTAAACACAAACTGAACAAATCCTGAACAGTCAAAACCTGTTGATGGCGATGTTCCACCATATGAGTATCTTATACCACGAAATCTTTGAGCAAACTCTAAAATTCTCTGTGCCAGGCTAAGATTTTCAAAAGTTTCTGCTTGAGTTCTTTCAAAACCACCACGTGACACTGTTTTTGATGCAAGCTCAAATGGCATCTTCAAAAGATAATAAGCCATATATCCTACTGTCCCATCAAGCGTCTTTACCTTTACCCAGCCATTTTGCTCTCTTGACAGGACATAAACTTTGCTGCCACTTTTTAATGTCTTTAATACCTTTGATGAGGTTGACATATCACTTCTCAAACGCGCATTGTCTTTTAAAACTGTAGCTTGCGCAGCTTTAGCAGTCGTTTTTTCTGTACTTGCCCTTGAAGTATTTGAAACTGTGCTCTTTTTTTCATTTGTAATAGTTATGTAATCAGACTTTACATACCCAACAATTCCATCATACGAAATCTTTACCCATCCGCCTGCATTTGACAAAACTTGAGCTTCAAACCCTTTGGGGAAAACCCCTAAAATCTTACTATTTGTTGAAGGTGCACTTCTTATATTTATTGTGGAATTCGCCTGGGCTGACTGGGCAAAAGCTTTTGCAGAAAAAAACATCAGAAAAATTCCAAGAATTATAGCTATTAAACATCTAAAATTCATACAAAAACTCCCTTCTTGAGGCTTACGGGATTAGCTGACGGGTTCGGGACAAGAAGGCTATCCCTACGGCAAGTTCTTTCTTGCCGATTCACCCCAATGGCTACTGTGGGTCTCCCGCTGTCTGAGCAATTTTTACAATTTGCTCAGACATTCAGCCTATTAAGTTTATCATTTTGATGTTATTATTTTATTACAAGTCACTTTATTCTGTCAACCCTTTTTTACAGAATTGTTACGCCAATATTTCTAAAATATTACAACCCCTTCTTTAAAAGCCCAAGTCTTCTTTGACCAGCACAACCTTAATCCTGCCCTTTGCTGGAGACCTTCTTGTTACAACAATATGGCTGCAGATGCTATCGCTACTTAAACAATCATGGCATTTTCCGTCCTGGGTGCAAGGCGTATTTTTTGAAAGTCTTTTTGAGTTCATGGGAGATGCAATATTTCTTACCCTCAGCAAACCTTGCTCCTCGTTTAAAACAAGCTTGTTCTTGCCGGCAATCACTATTACATTTTTAGGACCAAAAAGAAGCGCTGCAAGCCTGTTGCCGTTTCCATCTATGTTTATGAGCTTTCCGTCAAGTGTTATTGCGTTTGTTGACATAAGATAGTAGTCAGCCCAGAAAGATTTTCTGTAAATCTCACCAAGCTCCTCAGGCGTTATTCCTTCTTTGTATCTGTCCAAAAAGCTGTAATTGCCATTTCTCAGAAAATCTATCACACCACACTCAAAAAGTGTCATTGACCCACCGCATGATACCACACTGCCTTTTGAAATGAGCTTTTCTAAAAGAGGCACAACATCTTCTTTTTTCTCGACAACAAAACATTCAAAGTTTCTTGCTTCCAAGTTTTTCTTTACAGTTTCAAAGTTTGTATCTATCCACCATGCCTTGTTTGGATTCATTTTAAATCACCCCTTGACATTTTATCGTTTGTCTCTTTTAAGATATAATCTTTCAAGCTCTCAATGTTTGAAACAACTAACGCTTTTTCTTTCAACTCATTGTAAAGATTTGTTGCCAAACCGCCTGTAAAATCGCGCTTTGAAATATCCTCCTCTTCAATTATGCAAAGCTTATTAGCATATCTCAGCGCCTCCAAGTTTTTCAGGTTCTGAACACCAAACGGGATGTTGCACAGCACACACAGGTCTGCTTTCCTTATAAGTTGGACATTTTCAATGTACTCTTTTTCTCCAATTGGCATAAAAGGTTTTGTAAAAACTGTATAGATGGAAAAAAGCTGAGCTGTTTCAAAGTCTGTGTCATTTGTAGAAAGAACACCTGTTGTCACCATGCATCCCATTTCAACCAGCATCCTGTAAAGAAGTTGTGCGCTCCCACCTCCTGCAACAACATGAATGTGCAAAGCTTTTGGGTCTTCTCTCTGGATAAGTTCTATATCAAATATTCCGAAAGGATTTTTGTAAACTATTGCATCAACACCATACACCCTCTTTATGTTTTCCCTATTTAGAACTTCATCTGGTCTTCCAATATCTACTATCTTGCCGTCTTTCATTATAACAATACTGTCGCATACTTTTGTTGCAATTTTTAGATTGTGAATTGCCATTATGACAACCTTGCCATCCAACGCTTCTTGTTTTGCAATCCTTAAAATCTTTTCCTGGTGAGAAATATCAAGATTTGAATTTGGCTCATCCAAAAGCAAAACTTTGCTACTTTGAGCAAGCACACGTGCAAAGGAAGTCCTTTGTCTTTCACCACCTGAAATCTTCAATATATTCGAAAGTTTTTTGCTGGAAAGTTCAACTTGCTCTATTTTCTCCTCTGCAATTTTTTTGCTCTCGTAGGTAGCAAAGAACCTGCTCTTTTCATAGGGAAATCTTCCCATCATCACAACATCAAGAACTGTAAACGGAAAGCTTGAAAAGATGTGCTGTGGCATGTACGAAATAAGCTTTGCTCTTTCTATGTCAGAAAACTTGCTTATCTGCACATCACCAAAACAAATCTTGCCTTCAAAAATTTTGACAAGCCCTGCTAAAGCCTTTATAAGTGTACTTTTACCACTTCCATTTGGCCCAACAAATCCATAGACTTTTCCTTCTTCGAACTTAAGCCTTCCATCTATCTCAACAATGGGATAAGAGTAACCGCATTTAAGGTTTTCAACAAAAAGAGGCATTATTCTATACACTCACCTCATTTTCACGCTTTTTCAGAAGGTACAAAAAGTATGGTACCCCTACTAAAGAGGTTATAATCCCAACCTTTACTTCAACCGGTGAAAACAATGCTCTTGCAATTGTATCACACACAATTAAAAATATTCCACCACTTAAGATTGAAGCAGGTATTAGCCTTCTATAATCGCTTCCAACAATGAATCTTAGCATGTGGGGGACAATTAGCCCAACAAAACTAATCGGTCCTGAGACCGAAACTGATATCCCTGTTATAAGCGAAACAAGAAAAAGCAAACTTCTTTTTAACTTTTCTGGATTTACCCCAATTGTAAAGCTTTCTTCTTCTCCAAGTATCAAAATGTTTATCCTCTTTGCAAAAAGCAAAGAATACAGTATTAATATACAAAGAGGAACAAAGCTAATCTTCACATGTACCCAGCTTCGACCGTCTAAACTACCGAGCATCCAAAATATATATTCGCTTACCTGATACTGATTTATGTTTGAAAGAATCAAAGAGTTTATGGAAGACACAAAAGTTGAAACTGCAATACCAATTAAAATGAGGTTTGTAATGGGCGTTTTGTTGTTCTTGGTTGAAAGCCTATACACTAAAAACGAAATCAAAAGCGCACCTGCAAAAGCAAACAATGGTAAATAAAATATATTTATGGTGTTGAGCGAAAAGGCTATACATAATATGGCACCTAAACTTGCCCCGCTTGACGTTCCAATAATTCCTGGGTCTGCCATAGGATTTCTGTAAAGTCCTTGAACAAGCGCACCTGCTAAGGCCAAGCTCATCCCAACAATCATAGCAATTATTATTCTTGGAAGTCTTATTTGCCCGACAATTGTCAAATCCGTATCATTCACCCAACCTAAATTGATACCTATGAGCGATAAAAGTGCCTTTAAAACACGAAGGGGAGGGATAAAAACACTTCCCACCCCTATGGATATTATAAACACTGTCAAAAGCAGAAAGAATAAAATAATCAAAACCTTTTTCAACTGCACCACCACTTATAAAAGCCTTACTTGAAAAGATATGGATACGCAGCTTTTGCCAAGTCATAAATACCTTCAACAATATAGTGCGAAACTGTTTGAACATGCCTATCATCAAGAATAATTACACTGTTGTTCTTCACAGCTTTCAGGTTTTTGAAAGCAGGGTCTTTTTTGAACTCCTCTACGTACTGCTGAGAAGTCTTTTTTGGATTGTACGACGCAGATGGAATAACAATGATGTCAGGGTCCCACTCCAAAATTTGTTCTTTTGAGATAGTTGGCCAGCCTTTCAATCCCGCAACAGCTGCTATATTTATAACTCCTGCATACTTTGCTATCTCATGCTGGGTTGTATTTTTGCCATATGTTGAGTTGAAATAGTATGTGTAAAAGAGCACATACTTCTTTTTTCTCAAGTATTTTACCTTTTTTTGCACAAAGTTAATTTTATCGTCCATGTACTTTATAAGAACCTGGCCTTTCTGGATTTCACCAGTTAGCTTTGAAAGATTTATTATCTCTTGTTTGATATTTGCAATCGAATTTGGATTTAAGCTGACATATATAGGACACTTAAGACCTTTCTTCAAAAGGTCGTACTTTGACTTGTCAATGTAATAAGGCACTATCACAAGGTCAGGGTTTGCCGCAATTATCTTTTCAATGTCGTTGCTCGAATATCTGCCTTTTACATTCTTAGCAAGATTTACGACATTCGAATTGTTCTTGTCATCAGCAAATATAGAAAGCCCAACGATTCTGTTAGCAGACACCATATTGAGCAAAATCTCATCTGTCTGAAGCGCAAGCGACAAAATCCTTTGAGGTTTCTGTTTTACAGTTATGCTATACCCCTTTCCATCCTTGACTGTGACAGGAAAGTCAGCAGCATGAGAATAAAATGGAATTAAAGCTACCGCAAATGCAATTAAAACAACTATTGCAACTAACTTTTTAGAAAACTTCATCAGCATATTCAACCCCTTTGTATGTAATAATTTGCTTGCATTATTATATCACACAAGTTGCTGGATGTCTATACTAATTATTTCTGTTTCTTCTGGTAATAAATTTAATAAAGTAGGATCAAAAGGTAATTCGCGATTTACCCACCTTATATAACCACTGACAGGAGACTTTAAAGTGTATGTCTTATAGATTGACTCAATTCTTGCAAACTCCTCTCCTTCTTGGATATACCCTGATGTCTTGAAGAATTCAAATATAACAATGTCACCAAGTTCCATCTCCAAATTCTTAGTTATACCTACCGAAGCAACCGAACCATTAACTTCAACCCATATGTCTCCAAAAAGAAGCCTCTCTCCATACAGCATCTTTTTTCTTCCTCTTCCTTGAAGTATTTTCATTTACCAGCAAATTTTTTAAGCTGCTCATAAGTCATCATACCAACGTTTTTGGCAACTATCTTGCCATTTTTGTCAATCAAAAATGTTGTGGGTATTCCTTCAATCCCAAATTGTGCAGAAACCTTCCCATCCCTGTCAAGAAGTACTGGGTACGTAACTCCCATTGAACTTAAGAATTCCTCAACTGTTGCTTTATCCTCTTGAATGTTAATGCCAATCAAAACAACATCTTTGTTTTCGCGATGGAATCTTTCAAAATCGGGTATCTCAGCCCTGCAGGGTGGACACCATGTTGCAAAAAAATTGAGCAAAACCTTTTTGCCCCTAAAATCTAATAATGAATACTCTTTACCATCTACTGCTAAAAGCCTAAAATCAACTCCATCTGTAGCAGCTTTCTCTTTTGAGTGCGACATAATCTGGTATACTAAAAGCCCAATCAAAATGGCGCTTATCAATATAAAGATAACACTTTTGCTTCTATTATTCAACATAAAATATTCACCTCTTCTTGAATTTTTTTATCTTTCATCTGAAGAAATTTATCTTGTCAAAAAACGCAAGCATGCCAAATGCAATCAAAAGGGTTCCTGTAAAATACTCTACTGCCCTGCTATACCTATTCAACATACCAAAAAAAGCTTTTAGCCTGTCTATTAAAAAGCTTGAGATCAAAAACGGCACGGCAAAACCCATCGAATAGATAAAAAGCAGCATCGCTCCTTTTAAAAACGTCTCAGATAGTGCCGCCATGCTCAAAATAGACGTCAAAACTGGTCCTATACAGGGTGTCCAGCTTATACTCAAAACCATTCCTAAAATTAGCGGTGAAACATTAATATCTAAATTACCTTTACCCTGTATTGGTATAAAAAACTTTTTTAAAAAATCTGGTGACAAGTCAAGCATCACCAGACCCATCAAAACAATAATCATTGCTGCTATCTTCTTCAATAGAAAACTGTACCCAGAAAATACGCTACCTACCGCAGCCGCAACCACTCCAAGTACAACAAAGACAATTGAAAATCCCAAAACAAACAAAAGGCTACTTTTCAACTTGCTACCCTTTTGAGAAAAAAGATATAAGATATACACAGGAATAAGTGGCAAAATACAGGGTGAGAAAAAAGACAAAAAACCGGCTATCGCCGCCGCTAAAATATCTATTTTCATTATTTTCTGCCCCTTTGCTATTTGATTTTGTACCCTCCATTTACAATTACCCACACGTCATCAACTGCTTTGAATCCTCTGCCATCGCTTCTTGCTACTAAATAAAAATGGTTAAATAAAAGTTGCTGGTTTGCCCCCACATCTTTTGCGCTTGTCAAATCAATAATTGTTGCCCCTTTTGGCACAACAGAAATAGCTTTTCCAACCCGCACAACAAACTCTGTTGACGCATCAAACAAAATGGTCTTGCTTTTGGGAACTTTAATAACCTCATAACCTTTGGTGTATATAAAATCACCTTTTTTTACTCCTGAAGAACTTGATATATCTTTTAATTTGGCATCAAGCTGTGCAGTTTGCAATTTTAACTTTTCAATCTCAGAAGACAAATTTGCAACTTGGCTCTGCAGCTTTGAAATATCCTGTGCTTGCCCTGCAGAAACATTTGCATCTTTTATCTTCTTATCCAGCTCATTTATTTTATTGTCTATGTACATCTTTAACTGGTCAACCTGCTTTTTAAAAAAACCATATGTGACAAGTGCGCTACTGTCAATCGATGTAGAAGAGGCAAATATAACCCCTATGCTCAGTACTCCTGCGGCCAGAACAACAAGTATCAAAAAATTTACGCCTTTTTTAAACCTGCGCCTTCTTTCTTTTTCCAATCATATCCCTCCGCTGTCCATTCTATTAGCCCAAGGCTTATCAGAATTGCCTGGTTTACTTTTTCCATGACCTCATCAGAAAGCTTGCCAACTTTATTTTTGAGACGCACTTTATCAATTGTTCTTATTTGCTCAAGTAAAATGACAGAATCACGCGAAAGACCAAACTCACCTGCACGAATCTCAACATGCGTTGGAAATTTAGCTTTGCCAATCTGTGAAGTTATCGCAGCCACAATCACAGTTGGGCTGTATTTGTTCCCTATATCATTTTGAATTACCAGAACTGGTCTTATGCCGCCCTGCTCAGAACCAACATGTGGAGCAAGGTCAGCATAAAATATGTCTCCCCTTTTGATTTCAAGTGGTGGTTGATTTTGATTTTGCTGTATCACTTTCTCCACTCTCCGCTATCCTACTTTCTTCTATTCTATAAAAATCATACCCAAAATCATCGTAAATTATATTCTCATATTTTAAAAGTCCTTCAAAGTCAAGTGCAAGCCATTCGTTTGCAATGTTTCTATTTAGCTCTGCATACTTTTTATAACAACTTTCGAGATCTCTTTCAATCTTTTTCAGCCTTCTTTTTTCAATAACTGTCCTCATAAAACCGTCATCATAAGAATTACTTTTATACTGCAAAAGGAATTTCACAAATCGTATTTGCGGCATCTCATTTCCCCTTGCAAAACAAAATATAAAAAATAAAATTTAAAGCGTAGGAATGAGCGGATGAGCTTATTATCATTATACGGTCTTTGAAAAGAATAAATCAATGTAAATTTTTCATAAGATATAGTTTAATATTTTGACAACTCGCCCATCCTTGATAAAAACCCGTGGAATTCGCTTGCTAAACGAACACACAACCTCATAGTTTATAGTGCCAATCTGCTCAGCCAAATGATCAGCCAAAATCTCATTTTTCCCTTGTTTCCCTATAATGACAACCTCATCACCAATCTTCACATCCTCGATATCGGTCACATCTACCATGCACTGGTCCATACATATACTCCCAACAACTTTGGCAAACTCACCTTTTATGAGAACATGCCTTTGACTACTTCCAACACGCGTAAAACCGTCTGCATAACCGATAGTATTGTAGCGATTTTACTTTTGCGTGTGGTTATATATTTCTGTTGTAACTTATTGGGAAGCCTTCTGGCACCTCCTTTACATTGATAACTCTTGCTTTGACAGACATTACAGGTTTTAAGTTTATATGTTCTTTCAAACTGCTGTTTGGATAAAGCCCGTATAGAATAAGACAAGTCTTACAACATCAAGTTGATACTGGGGGAAACGGATTGCCGCACTGCTATTTGCAATGTGCTTATATTTAAAGTATACCCCATTTTTATTGAGTTCTTTCACAAAGTTTTCAAATTTTATAAACTGCTCATGCGTAAAATCATCCGAATCTGGGTCGTCTGCAGATGAAAAATGAGAGAATATCCCCTCAAGTTCGATGTTTGGCAGCTTAGCAATATTTAATATGGTGTTTACGCTCTGTTCACAGCATAAAAATCCTATTCTTCCCATTCCAGTATCAACTTTGATATGTATCTTGGCTTTTTTACCTATTTTTTGGGCTGCCTTGCTAAGATAATATGCCTGCTCATACGTATAAACTGTTTGGCTTATCTCGTTTTCAACAACCTGTTCGGACAGTTCAAAAGGAGTAAAACCCAAAATTAAAATTGGAACATCAAAATTGAAATGTCTCAGCTGCAATGCCTCGTCAATTATTGCCACAGCGAGCATACTAACACCATTTTTTACAAGTACTCTTGAAATTTCAACCGCTCCGTGTCCATATGCATCAGCCTTCACAACGGCCATTATTTTTGTTTGTGGTAAAATCTTTTTCTTGATATTTTCAAGGTTGTACAGTAAATTGTCAAGATTTATTTCTGCCCATACCCTGTTGTAGAGCGACAATTTGGTCATCCCTTTCTATACTTTTTATATTCAGTCAAGTAAATGGTTTTCATAAATCTTTTATCTTGGTATATTACTC